>Ga0214544_1000854_pt1 | contig 60040 bp, 45 predicted proteins | sample CNSS3metaG_FD_160074 | JGI IMG/M metagenome (GOLD analysis project Ga0214544, IMG submission 160074) | Root nodule microbial communities from cowpea collected in UCLA plant growth center, Los Angeles, California, USA - CNSS3 | ecosystem: Host-associated > Plants > Roots > Nodule | place: USA... | reverse complement strand
CACAAGTGGGTCACACATATCCAAGAAAATAAACAAAAACTATAAAGGAATGTACTAACATTAAGCTAAAGGTGTGACCCATTCAAATATCAAAGAATGGAACAAAAGCATGTGGTCCCACATTTTTACAAACCTTGTTAGGTGAAAAGAGAGAAAATTAAGGAAAGAGAAATTGTATTTTCATGTGGTCCCCACCCATGCATGCACCCACATGCAAACTTGAAAAACTAGATAAATGTAATTAAAGCAATGGTCAAACCTGCACTACAACCACACCTACGTGAAAGAGAAGAGCCAAAAGAAGAAAGAGAAAAGTTAACCTATTAACCAATGAAAATTGTGAATGAATACGGCCCCACTATCATGCACCACTACAAATCTAACCAAAAGGAAACAAAAAACTTAGACCCATGCTCTTACGTGAAATAGATAAATAAGAGAAGAAAGAGAATAGCAAAGATGAAGAAAGAGAATGTATTGCGCTACATCCATATTTACACGAAAGAAATAACGAAAAAGGAAGAAAGAGAAAAGCAATGTGAAATTATACATTTAGTGTGGCAGCTAAGAAATAAACCAAAGAAAATATAAACCTAAGGAGAAAGAAAGGAACCTTTGGCAGCACCTATGCTCACTATAAACGACCCTTAAATTCTTCCATTACTCTTGCATGCACCGAACACACCCCACTACACAAATATTAGATATATGACTTTGTTCCACAAAGAGCCCCTGATGTTGGTGCAATAAGAGAAAAACAACCCCGTGACAATGGAGAGCATAACCTGTGAATGTTGTGACAAGAACCTAGTATTAAACACTTGATATGAAGCAACCAAAACAACACTTTGACAAGAACAACATCCAAAAAAATGTAAGGCTCAATTATTTTCTGCTCTTATTTTTAAGGGTTGCCCCTAATTAGTTTGGCCTAAAGGTTGGCCCATAGGGTGACAAGGCCCCTAAAGCAGCCAAGGCCCCTCATTTTGCACTCACTTGCCAAAATCAGTGCTCTCTCTCTTCCCTTTTCTTTCCATAGAAGCTCTGCTAGGGTTTGGGTCTTACCCTTCTTTGCGTTAACTCAACCCCATTCTTCAATCTATGTAAGTTGATTCTCCACCGTACCTTTATCATTCCCAGCTCTGTCATCATGACTCTAACTAGGGTTCACCATGGTAACCTATTTTGAATATATTCCACTGTTTTACAGATCGTAAATCTGTTTCGTGGGCGGTAGTACTCACTTGCTTCGGTGTTGGGATATTCTGCTAGCTTTTTCCAGGTAAGAGAAGCTAGGGTTTATGTATTTAAAGTTATTTTGCCAATTTTTGGTCTGTTTGTATGGCTATGATGCTTTAATGAGGTTGTTGGTCGAATAAAGATGTATGATGTGCGAGTATGTCTGATTGATGTAGCGCTACTCTTTTTCCACATTGCACACTTTTCATAAAATAAAGATTCCTACTATGTTAACCGTTGGATCGAGCTGAAATTTTAACAGCTGATCCTTAACACAAAATTCTTGACTTTGACCGGTCAGATCTTTAATCGGAGCTCTATAATGAGAGAAATTTTTATCACAAGGTCATTGTAGTTTGGTTGTTGACAACACTGCACACTTTTCGTAAAATGAAATTTACTACTTCGGTAACCGTTGGATCGAGCTGATATTTTAAAAGTTGATCTTTAACACATAGTTTTTGACTTTGACCAGTCCGATCTTGAATCAGAGCTCTGTAGTGAGAGCAATTTTTATCGCAAGATCATTGTAGTTTAGTTGTTGACAACATTGACCTTTGTTGCTTGTTTGGTTTACAACTATCTTTATAGTTAATCGATTAAGTTGGTTCTTGTTTAATTTGGTTCTTGATTCAATCATATTTAATTTGAATATAAATACAAAATTTTTTGAGCTTTACACAAGTTGTAGTTTATTTCTAAAATCCCTAAATCGTTTGCATAATGTGATGTTAAGTTGGATTGCTAACTTAAAGCATGAGATGAGTGAATATGCATGAGTAAGAGGGTGTATGAGTTGTGAATGATGAGCTTGGATAAATCTTGGCATGTGATTTCAATGAAATGGTTGGTATCAAAATGGCATGGTATTGGTATGAAGTGAAATTCTATATTCATGGATTGGGAAGGATGAGTTGGAATGGATTCAACATGGAATATGAATGAGGATTTGGTTATAAAGGTTGGCATGAGAGTTATGTGCATGATAATTATTACTTTATTGATTGAGTATGTTTGGTCTGTGTCTGTGAGTAGTTCCATGAGCCTCTAGGTGAGACCTCATGGTAGAGCTTTAGTGGTCGAAACGTAATTCCATGACCCTTGTTAGTGGGAGTTCATGGTGGTGCCCCATCTATATAATTTGGTAAGGATTCAAGGTAAGGTTTCATCCTGACACTCTAAAGAGTCAGTTAGTCTCACTTAGAGCGGACAGACTCTTGTGGTGAGAGTAGCAGGAGGCCTGAAACTCACTAAGGGCTAACCTTGTGTGTGAGGGATTGATTCATTGTAACACTTGTAACACATACCTCGGGGGTGAGCAGAGGTATCCACCACAAGTGCAAGTATCCGCTAAATTTGACCAGATTATATGTATCCGAATGAGTCGAGTCGAGTCTTAGTGTATTGATTGGAAGGTCATAACATGCTTGGATGATGTATGTATATTGGACTGTGAAAGTATATATGATTGCATGATAAAACTAATTTTGGATCTAGCTTACCCTTCTATTGTTTGTTGTATGTTCTGTGGTGTGGTCTTTTATTTTGCAATGATCATCAACTTGTTGACGTGAGCAGAGGTGAGAACTCCCCGTAATCACAGGGTGATGGAGGTTCTGCTGCATAGTCTGCTTGGACTGGATCTAAGTTTACTTGGACTTTCCTTTAGGGCTATGGCCCGTGTACTGCTGGTCTTTAGGCTTAAAATTCTAAATGTTGTTGATTTATATTTTATACTTTGTTATGGCATCGTAGTGTGCCCTTTTCTTATTCGAGTTTTCTCTTGGATAATCGTGAGGAATAGTGTTTACACTTTAGGACTTTGTTTCTAATACTATTCTGTGTGACATTCCTTTAATTAGCGTTACTAATTAAATGGGGTGTTACATTTATGGTATCAGAGCAGTTCGTTCTTAGGATGACATGAGGTTGTGGGTTTGTCATGCCTTGCAGGCGTAAGTTGTCAAGTCTAGTCGAGTTTGTCAGTGAAACCAAAAGTTTTAAGAACAGAAAATGTCTTGATAAAGTAATGAGGGTGCACACTCATGACTAGATCAAAGGTTGTTTTTCCTTTCTTAATTTTAATGGTTTGGGGAAGGAAGGGTGACAGACAAAAGGTTTGGTTGTTTGTAGATGATGGAGTGTTGCCTTGTATGTTCTAGTTTGTCTTGTTATGCATCAATATTTTGTATTTTGGGTCTAGTGTCTGTAGCGATGAGGGAATGCAGATTCAAGCTCAACTTGACCTACTCACCCTTACAAGGATTGGTAGGGCCTATGAGACAATCTCTTGTCTCCAAGATGTGAAGATGTAGAGGGTTGTATATCAGTGGATGATGAAAGTTGAGTCTTGGTTTAGAAGGCTGAGAAATGTTGTTGGAAGTTAAGAAGCAACGCATTGGGCCGAGGGAGCTACAAGATCGATTTCTAAGATCGTATACCACAAGTTTTAAATGAAGAGTTGAGTTCAGAAATTAGAATAAAAAGATATCGGTGCGTGCTCATGAAGCAAGGTTTGAGGAATCAACTTGGCTTTACGTTGTGACAATGTCTGAGGTTTGAAGTGGAATAGTGTGGAAGGTTTGAGGTTAAGGGTGGAGGACATGAAGTGTATAGGAAAGCAGACGTGTAGTTGGAAGCTTATGGGAGGCAGAGCTTTGAAGATCAGCCAAGTATGATGATGTTATAGGAGAAAGAAGTATATTTAGAATTACATACCAGATCAATTTAGTAAGAAGTAGTTGGGTCTTCTCAGCGATAGTAGTTACCCAAGTTAAAAGTAGAAGGAATGTTCTAAGTAAAGTGGCCCACAAAAGAGGAAGGTTTGACATTGGATATGAGATGGACGATTTCAAGTATTAGAAGGAGAAGCACATAGTTAAGTTTGTTCTTGTAGGGAAGGATAGTTAGTAATGTCACAACACAGGGAAAAAGGAAAGGAAAACAAAAGTTTTGAGTAGCTATGAGAGTGTTTGTGATGATTGGTACTAAAGTGGTCAACATAGATTATCTAATTTAAAAGATACATGTTATAAAGGTGGTTATTGGATTATGTGTTTTGGCTTCGCTTAGGATCATGCACTCTTTGATGTCGTCAGTATGGTAAAGGAGTCATTGTTATCTGCAAAAAGGAGTTCAGTTTGAGATTGTGGTTTTTGTTACAGTAGCGGCCAAGTGAAGATTCGCTCGGGTGTGTGGTGCCTTCGTGGTGATAAAACTATTTAAATTCAAACACGATTTGAATTGTTTCCTTTGCAAGGTTGGAACATAGTCTCAAGGGTGAATTGGTTGTTTTCTCAATCTCATTCAGATGAGCTGGGACAACTAACGAGGTGGTGTACTTTGATTAAAAAGGGATAAGTTAGTGATTGCGTATGAAGTACGGATCAAGCTAAATAGTGGGGGTAGAGTGTCATGTGAATTAGAGTCACCTGACAAAGGAAAGTGAATTTATAGGCGTAAAGGATATCAGTAGCAGAAGAGTTTGTAGATGTGTTCTAAAGCAAGTACTAGAATTTTAACCTTTGGTGTGGTGGAGTTCACTTTTGCATTGGTGTCTGAAGGAGGACTTGTGCCAATAGTTCCTAATTGGATGGTTCCTATTGAGAATTTGAAGTAAAACGAAAGTGGCGGAGATGTTGGAGAAGTAGTGGCTTATACTAAGTATAACCACAAGGATGACTATAAGTTTGGTGAATCTTAAAGGAGAGGTAGTGGGAGGATATACTGTTCAAGGGTAAACGTTGGATAAGGGAGGATAGAATTTTCGGGCCTATGGTTTTAAAGGGTGGAAACATGATGAAGGTAAGGAATTTCAAACAAGTTAGCGATATCATCAAGGTTTAGCAGCGAGTTTTCCGATTGTGAATAGAGTCTTTAGAATGTTCCAGATGAGTATTGACAGAGGTTGGAGTGACTAGTAGGACATATGGTTTAAAAAGGGTGGATACAGTGTTGAGAAAATAGGATGTTAAGACTATAAAAAGGGGAGTCCAAATGGTTTTGCAAGTTCTATAGAAGTTTTGGAGAAAGGTTTCTTAACAATGATTGGTTCCTTGTCACGGCATACATGAAAGGAGCATCATTTTGAGTAAACAAATAAGTGACCTTGTGTGGTGATCAGAGTAGCGCAACGGGATGATGGCAAGTGATACTTATAAAGGGTAAAAGGTGCGTGAAAAGAACTATCTTACTTATGACCTAGTGGTTACTACGACAACCAGTTCTTTATAAACAACAAATGTATCGTTCTTATGAGTATCAATTAAGGATGTTCAGTGACCAGCTAGAGTTGGAATTATGGAGTTGCTCAAAGAAAGTTATGCAAGAGAAGTAAGAGATGGTTTGAGTTATGATTTCAAGTGAGGGTGCCAACTTGGAAGTGAGAAAGTTAGAGTAGATGTTTAGCCAGAGAAGGGAATTCAAGATCCTTGATTTGACGGGGTAAGAGTGAGAGTTGATTGAGAAACATAAGTGTTTGGGTTGGGAAGAGAATGTGTAAGGATATTTCATTAGTCTAGTCATCTGACTAGCACTAGTGAGTCTCTCAACAAGGTTGAGAAAAGGTAAATCAGAAAATCTTAGTTTGAGGTGTATCGGGGAGTTGCGTGGTACGAACCAGACTAGAAATTTGAAGTCAATGGAAGTTATGGTTCTGAGGTTTTGTGGAATGTTGCCTATAAGTTAGGGGATTAAAGATGAAGATAGGATGCCAACACGATATGGTGAAGGAAGCAGTTGAAGGTTTAAATGAGAAATGGCACAACTCGGTAATGAACTTTGTTGCCTTGGTTGAAGCCAACAAAGGAAGCAAGATGTAGGAGTCTCGTTATACATAAAAGTGGTCAAAAGTGTTGATGGTGTGGCAGTAGGCCAGCACTCAAGAGTGATCAAGTCAGTGGAGTGATGAATAAAGGAGTGAACAAGGTGATGTGAAGTGATAACGAACATGCTTTAGTTTGAGACTTAAGGTCATCTGAGACTTTGATAAAAACCTACAAGAGGTAGTGGAAAGCATATGGTAGGTGAGTCAGTATATCAGATACAAGTTAGTTGGTCAGTTATGAAGGAGCATTCCAATTTTAAGATTGCAAGTTGGAAGTTACTTCGAGTGTAGTGACTAAGCTAATCTACAAAGCTGAACACATATCGCTTAGCACAAAGGCAAAGTTTACGGTGACTATAGGTGTTGGAGTCATTTTATCAGTCCTGTCTAAGTCGCGGTTGTTGGAAAAAACATGAGAAAAACATAGTTTTCCTCCTATTCCATCGCTGAATTTTCGAGGACGAATTTTTTTTTTTTGTTGGGGAGAATGTAAGGCTCAATTATTTTCTGCTCTTATTTTTAAGGGTTGACCCTAACCCATTGGGCCTAAAGGATTGCCCATAGGGTGACAAGGCCCCTAAAGCAGCCAAGGCCCCTCATTCTGCACTCACTTGCCAAAATCAATGCTCTCGCTCTTCCCTTTTGTCTCCACAGAAGCTCTGCTAGGGTTTGGGTCTTACCCTTCTTTGCGTTAACTCAACCCCATTCTTCAATCCATGTAAGTTGATTCTCCACCGTACCTTTATCATTCCCAGCTCTGTCATCATGATTCTAACTAGGGTTAACCATGGTAACCCATTTTGAATTTATTCCACTGTTTTACAGATCGTAAATCTGCTTTGTGGTCGGTAGTACTCACCTTCTTGGGTGTCGGGATATTCTGCTAGCTTTTTCTAGGTAAGGGAAGCTAGGGTTTATGTATTTAAAGTTATTTTACCGATTTTTGGTCTGTTTGTATGGCTGTGATGCTTTAATGAGGTTGTTGGTTGAATAAAGATGTATGGTGTGCGACTTTGTCTGATTGATGTGGCGCTACTCTTTTTCTGCATTGCACACTTTTCATAAAATAAAGATTCCTACTATGTCAACCGTTGGATCGAGCTGATCCTTAACACAAAATCTTGACTTTGACTGATTGGATCTTTAATCGGAGCTCTGTAGTGAGAGTAGTTTTTATCGCAAGATCATTGTAGTTTGATTGTTGACAACACTGCACACCTTTCTTAAAAGGCAATGTACTACTTCGTTAACCGTTGGATCGAGCTGATATTTTAACTGCTGATCCTTAACACAGTTTTTGACTTTGATCGGTCCGATCTTGAATCGGAGCTCTGTAGTGAGAGCAGTTTTTATCGCAAGATCTATGTAGTTTAGTTGTTGACAACATTCACCTTTGTTGCTTGTTTGGTTTACAACTTTCTTTATAGTTATTCAATTAAGTTGGTTCTTGTTTAATTTGGTTCTTGATTCAATCATATTTAATTTGAATATAAATACAAAAATTTTCTGAGCTTTACACAAGCTGTAGTTTATTTCTAAAATCCCTAAATCGTTTGCATAATGTGATGTTAAATTGGATTGCTATGTTAAAGCATGAGATGAGTGAATATGCATGAGTAAGAGGGTGTATGAGTTGTGAATGATGAGCTTGGATAAATCTTGGCATGTGATTTCAATGAAATGGTTGGTATCAAAATGGCATGGTATTGGTATGAGGTGAAATTCTATATTCATGGATTGGGATGGATGAGTTGGAATGGAATATGAAAGAGGATTTGGTTATAAAGGTTGGCATGAGAGTTATGTGCATGATAATTATTACTTTATTGATTGATTATGTTTGGTCTGTGTCAGTGCGTAATTCCATGAGCCTCTAGGTGAGACCTCATGGTAGTGCTTTAGTGGTCGGGATGTAATTCCATGAGCCATGTTAGTGGGAGTTCATGCTGCTACCACATTTATATAATTTGGTAAGGATTCAACGTAAGGTTGCATCCTGACACTCTAAAGAGTCAGTTAGTCTCACTTAGAGCGGACAGACTCTTGTGGTGAGAGTAGCAGGGGGCGTGAAACTCACTAAGGGCTAACCTTGTGTGTGAGGGATTGATTCATGGTAACACTTGTAACACATACCTCGGGGGTGAGCAGCTCGGGGGTGAGCAGAGGTATCCACCACAAGTGCAAGCATCCGCTGAATCTGACCAGATTATATGTATCCGGATGAGTCGAGTCGAGTCTTAGTTTATTGATTGGAAGGTCATAACATGCTTGGATGATGTATGTATATTGGACTGTGAAAGTATATATGATTGCATGATAAAACTAATTTTGGCTCTAGCTTACCCTTCTATTGCTTGTTGTATGTTCTGTGGTGTGGTCTTTTCTTTTGCAATGATCATCAACTATTTGATGTGAGCAGAGGTGAGAACTCCCCGTAATCATCAGGGTGATGGAGGTTCCGCTGCATAGTCTGCTTGGACTGGATCTAAGTTTACTTGGACTTTCCTTTAGGGCTATGGCCCGTGTACTGCTGGTCTTTAGGCTTAAAATTCTAAATGTTGTTGATTTATATTTTATACTTTGTTATGGCATCGTAGTGTGCCCTTTTCTTATTCGGGTTTTCTCTTGGATAATCGTGAGGAATAATGTCTACACTCCAGGACTTTGTTTCTAATACTATTCCGCGTGACATTACTTTAATTAGCATTACTAATTAAATGGGGTGTTACAAAAAGCACTGCAAGCTTTTTAAGTATGGTGTGCATGCATTATTTAAAAAAAAACAAATTCAATAATATGCAAAGGGTTTGAAACACGCTGCACCCAATCATTTTGCGCTTGATATTAAAAACTTATACTTCTAAACCATCAACGCATGTCATTCAAACATCAAAGATAGAAGCATATAATAGAAGAAAAACAGAATTGCACCATCATCATACACTTCCTGCAGTCTCTTCCTTTCCTCTCCACGTTTTCTCCTGTTTCTCTAACTCTCTAAAGAACCCTAGCATTTAACCTAAAACCCTTATTTTATTCTTAAACTGTTGGTTAAGATTTTATAAACTAAAAACCCCTCTCTTTTCTTATCTTCATGTAGCATCAACAAATTTTTGAAAATAAAAATAGAATGCTGCAGGGACTTGACACGTGGCATTTTTATTTTTATTTTTTTAAAAATTAAAAAAAATTTTAAAAAAATAAAATAACCACAGATTGACACGTGGCACGCTGACTAACGACGTTAGTCAACTCTGTCTGAAAGGGACCTAATTGAAGCAATTTTCAAAAGTTGGGATGCAATTGACACTAGCCAGACCTAATTGAAGCAATTTTCAAAAGTTGGGATGCAATTGACACTTTTTTAAAACCGGGTAGCTATTTGACACACTAGCCCCAAACTGGGTACTAGAGTAATTATACCTAAATTAAAATAACATAATGTAAGCCCTTTATAACTCAGACAAGAATTGAACCCATGCGCCCAAAGAGGTCGTACAAATGCATAACCAGTAAACATCATATTTTTGCACATCATATTTCGCACCACTTAGCTATATACACATATCTGGAACATTAAATATAATATTAAAATTCAAAATAAATACAACAATAACTTACATCACTCAAATAATAATAATTTCATATTTCATAATTAGATAACCTAATTAAATTAAATAAATCAACAATATTATTCAAGCCATTAATTTTTCTCATGTGTTTCCCTTTAGTCTAATTTTTTCCCGGGTGTTACACTAGTTGTAGATTCTCTACAACCACCATGCTCAACACAAGTTTAATTGTATTCATTTTAACTATAGAAGAGAAAATGTAATTATAATCTATACCATTTTTCTCTTGATATCGTTTCAACACTAACCTTGCATTGTATCTCTTCCTACCATAATGTTCTTCCTTAACGCTAAACACCCACTTGTTCTACAACGCCCTCGTTCTTGTTGGTAGGTTGAATCGCAATCGAATCGTGCCCACTTGGAAACCCTCTAGTTGTACTATGTAAGAACGTTGTCTTAACATCTAACTGTTCCAGTTGTAGATTCTCTACAACCAGAATGCTCAACACAAGTTTAATTGTATTCATTTTAACTACAGAAGAGAAAATTTCATTATAATCAATACCACTTTTCTTTTGAAATCCTTTCACCACTAACCTTGCATTATATCTCTTGCTACCATCATGTTCTTCCTTGATCCTAAACACCCACTTGTTCTATCTCATGTATTTACAATAAAATCAAAGTATATAAATCAAATAACAGGAATTAGTAACTGAAAAAAATAAAGAGCAAGTCAGTATTAAAAAGAAATAAGAATAAAATAAGAAGAAATATGAAATAAAAAAATGACCTCATAAGGGGTAATCTATTTAAAAGTCCAATTACTATATTTAGTTACTCTTTTCCGTGGCGAAGGCAAAGTGGGTTGAACTGCAATCGAATCGTGGCCACTTGGAACCCCTCCAGTTATACTATGTAAGAACGTTGTCTTAACATCTAACTGTTCTAGTTGTAGATTCTCTACAACCACAATGCTCAACACAAGTTTAATTGTATTCATTTTAACTATAGAAGAGAAAATTTAATTATAATGAATACCACTTTTCTCTTGAATTTCTTTCACCACTAACCTTGCATTGTATCTCTTCCTACAATAATGTTTTTCCTTGACCGTAAACACCCAATTGTTCTACAACGCCCTCGTTCTTGTTGGTAGGTCGAACCGCAATCCAATCGTTTCCACTTGGAAACCCTCTAGTTGTACTATGTAAGAACGTTCTGTTAACATCTAACTGTTCTAGTTGTAGATTCTCTACAACCACAATCATCAACACAAGTTTAATTGTATTCATTTTAACTATAGAAGAGAAAATTTCATTATAATTAATACCACTTTTCTTTTCAAATCCTTTCACCATTAACCGTGCATTGTATCTCTTGCTACCATCATGTTCTTCCTCGACCCTAAACGCCCACTTGTTCTATGTCATGTATTTACTAAAAAATCAAAGTATATTGATAACACTGTCGTTGACGCGTTCAAATTAATATTAGTAAACTATAACAACTTCAGTATTGTTAAGAAAGTAGTCAACAAAATAGAAAGGGTAAAGTAACCCAAAGTCGTCTCCCAACGAACACATAATTGATTTTTAACAAGTTAGTTCTTATAAAATCTATACAAAATGGTTAGTCAAATAAAAAAATAAAAATATGAGAGATAAAGATAAAACGATAAAATAAGATAGAAACAATAGTAAAGAAAAATAGGTTGATTCCATTGGTTTTTTAAAATAGATTTATCATCGGTTATCTAAAGATTATGGCTCAATTAATTATTGTTATAGATTTACAAATTAATCAATGTAAAGTCTCAATTAATTTGTTGGCGTTCTCACTTTTAACCACAGTACAATCTCAATTAAAAGTGAGAACTTTTAGATTATCCACAGTAAATTCAACCAAAGTACAGTCTCAATCAAATTTACTATGCCTAATCATGTTTATTCTTTTATCTCCTCACCAAATAAAAAGCTTAATTAATCAAAGTAAAGTCTCAATTAATTTAAAAACCCTTGGAGTCATATGACCAACATGCATATAGATTTAAAATCATTACTTCTTACGTGATTTAAAGATAAAAGACATAGATGAATGAAAACCTCAACAATAATAAAAAGAACAAAGAAATTAATTGATCTAACCTTAGAATCCAATTAAGAAATTACAATGGAATCAACCCAAGACATTTAGAACTCCATGAATGCAAAATAAAAATAGAAGAATGGAGAGAGAGAAAGGAAATGAAATTAGGCCCCCCTAAGGGTTCCAAAACTCCGAAGTCCCGAACTTGTTCTCTCTACTCCCCCCTTGGTCTCTTTATATAGGAATTGGACTGGGCTTTTCTGTTGCTAAAACCTCTCAAATATCTTTTAAAATAAAGATAAAGATAAATATTCAAAGATATTTGGAGAGATATAAACTATTTGACAAATATAGTTGGTTAATAATTTATGATATAATTAAATTAATTAATTATTTAAAGATATCTGATAAATTATCACCAAATAATATTTGTATTAATTTTCTAAATAACCCATTTTCAATCTCGTAGTCCAATTTTGCAGAGACATCCAAAAATATCATTTTTGCAGTTAAACCCCTTTCATTTGACCAATCTTTGACCAAATTTGACTGTTTGACCATCTTTTGAATGCTTGACCAGATTTGACTTTGACTGTGCAATGATAGGATGACACCTGGCAGCTCCTCTCCCTCTCAAAAATTAGGGTTTCGTAGATGCAATGGAAGCTTGAGCTACTGCAATGGCGGTTACCGGTGCACGGTTACTTCCAGCGAGGGGTGCTGATGGATTTGTGGTGTGGACGACGAACGGTGCGCGTCACTGGTGCAATCTTCTTCTTCTTCCTCTCTGCATCTGGTTCGTTCTCACTTGCAGAGAAGATGATGGTGGCGCTATTGCGTTTCTGTTGGTGATGGTGGCGCTACTGCGTTTGCATCGTGCTAGCGACGTGAACGAAGGTTGAAGATGGTGCAGGTTCTGGCTTAGTAAACGCTGGAGTGGTAGGAGGGGTGTAACTTAGTAAACGTTGGAGTGCAGAACAAGTTTTTGGTGAGACCCATTTAGAAAGAGGGGAGTGTATAAGTAAAAATTGGGGGTGTATAAGTGATTTTTCCAGAACTTGCTATTTTTAGCTTTATTTAAAGGTGTTTTGTAATTTCAATCAATTTATTTTCCCACCTTTAAATAAGCTTAATCTTAACTTCAGCTGCATCAACAAACGTTAAATAAAATCACTTTTTAAGACATTTTTATCACACAAGTTCAAATAGCCTAATTATCAGAATTGTAATTAAATCACTCCATAAGCACACAAATTCAATTAAATACCCAGAATTAAAACACTGAATGGGGGAAAAAATACGCACTCATCATATTCTAATCGCCCATCATGTTCTTCCTTTTATTGTATCTCTTGCTACCATCATGTTCTTCCTTGACCCTAAACGCCCACTTGTTCTATGTCATGTATTTACTATAAAATCAAAGTATATAAATCAACTAACTAGGATTAATAACTGAAAAAAATAAAGAGCAAGTCAGTATTTAAAAGTCCAATTACTATATTTTGTTACTCTTTTCCGTGGCGAAGGCAAAGTGGGTCGAACTGCAATCGAATCGTGGCCACTTGGAAACCCTCTAGTTGTACTATGTAAGAACGTTGTCTTAACATCTAACTGTTCTAGTTGTAGATTCTCTACAAGCACAATGCTCAACACAAGTGTAATTGTATTCATTTTAACTATAAAAGAGAAAATTTCATTATAATCAATACCACCTTTCTATTGAATTTCTTTCACCCCTAACCTTGCATTGTATCTCTTCCTACCATAATGTTCTTCCTTGACCGTATAAACCCAATTGTTCTACAACGCCCTCGTTCTTGTTGGTAGGTTGAACCGCAATCCAATCGTTTCCACTTGGAAACCCTTTAGTTGTACTATGTAAGAATATTGTCTTAACATCTAACTATTCTAGTTGTAGATTCTCTACAACCATAATCATCAACACAAGTTTAATAGTATTCATTTTAACTATAGAAGAGAAAATTTCATTATAATCAATACCATTTTTCTTTTGAAATCCTTCCACCACTAACCTTGCATTGTATCTCTTGCTACCATCATGTTCTTCCTTGACCCTAAACACCCACTTGTTCTATGTCATGTATTTACTATAAAATCAAAGTATATAAATCAAATAACTAGGATTAGTAACTGAAAAAATATAGAGCAAGTCAGTATTAAAAAGAAATAAGAATAAAATAAGAAGAAATATTAAATAAAAAAAATCACCTCATAGGGGGTAATCTAGTTAAAAATCCAATTACTATATTTAGTTACTCTTTTTTGTGGCGAAGGTCAAGTGGGTCGAACAACAATCGATCGTGGCCACTTGAAACCCTCTAGTTGTACTATGTAAGAACGTTGTCTTAACATCTAACTTTTCTAGTTGCAGATTCTCTACAACCACAATGCTCAACACAAGTTTAAATGTATTCATTTTAACTATAAGAGAAAATTTCATTATAATCAATACCACTTTCCTTTTGAAATCCTTTCAGCACTAAACTTGCATTGTATCTCTTTCTACCATCATGTTCTTTCTTGACCCTAAACACCCGCTTGTTCTATCTCATGTATTTACTATAAAAACAAAGTATATAAATAAAATAACTAGGATTAGTAATTGAAAAAAATATAGAGCAAGTCAGTATGAAAAAGAAACAAGAACAAAATAAGAAGAAATATGAAATAAAAAAATGACGTCATAGGGGGTAATCTATTTAAAAGTCCAATTACTATATTTAGTTACTCTTTTCCGTGGCAAAGGCAAAGTGAATCGAACCGCAATCGAATAGTGGCCACTTGGAAACCCTCTAGTTGTACTATGTAAGAACGTTGTCTTAACATATAACTGTTCTAGTTGTAGATTCTCTATAAGCACAATGCTCAACACAAGTTTAATTGTTTTCATTTTAACTATAAAAGAGAAAATTTAATTATAATCAATACCACTTTTCTTTTGAAATACTTTCACCACTAACCTTGCATTATATCTTTTGCTACCATCATGTTCTTCCTTGACCCTAAATACCCATTTGTTCTACAACGCCCTCGTTCTTGTTGGTAGGTCAGTCAAACACCAACTTTTATTATTTTTAAGTGAGTACATCTCCTCTTGCATGTCTAACTCCCACTGAGTTGTATCATCCATTTCTAATGCCTTATGATAACACACAAGCTCTCTATCATCAGTCAACAATATGTAATTTACCGAAGGGGAGAATGTGGGAGGAAGCCCTACAACTTTGTTTGATATCCTCACTTTAACTACTAGAGTGACATGAGTGGTCTCCTTAACTGTCATGCCTCTTGGACTCCCACTTTTTCTTTCAAGATCGTCTTTTGTAATGTTCTCTAAAACTAATTTTCCTTCTCTATTGTCTTCTTTTTAGTTTAATTATTTGCCTCAAGTTTGTACTTGCACACTACATTTTCGTTGAATGTAACATCTCTGCTTCTAACGACCTTTCTATTTTGATCATCCCAAAATTGATATCCCATTATCATCTGCTCAATCCCAAAATTTTTTCTTTTGGATCAAGCTTGTCCCTGTCAGCATCTATAACACGAACATAAGAAACACAACCAAATAATTTCAAGTGAGAAAGACTTACATCCTTGCCTTGCCATTCCTCCTCAAGAATCTTGAATTCTAAGGGAATTGAGGGCCCTTTATTAATGAGGTATGTTGTTGTGCTCATTGTTTCGGCACATAATGTCTTTGGTAACGCTTCATGAATTCTCATACCCTTTGTCCTCTCATTCAAGGTCATATACATTCTTTTAGCAACACCATTATGCTAAGATGTCTTGGGAATAGTTTTAAGCATTCTAATTCCATTCCCAGCACAATAATCAAAAAATTCAAAACTACAATATTCACTTTGTAACAAACAACATCACTAATTGAATTTACTTCTTTTGGAGGTAATTCTACCATGTACAGGGTTCCTTTCTTCAAATCGCAAGCAACAATTAGATTTTCCTTCATCACCTTCCACTGATCGTCTCTGAATATGACTTTATATCCTTGAACATCCAACAAGCCCACAAAGATTAACATTCTCTTGAGTCTTGGAACATATTTGACATCTTTCAATGTGTAAACTATACTAGTAGAAGTTCTAAGATTTATATCTCTCATGCTTGTAATGTCTAAAGTTTCATCATCTACTAGATGAACTTTGCCAAAATTTCCAGTTCTAAAAATTTTCATCAAGTCCTTGCAAGGAGAATCATGGAATGATGCACCAGAATCCATGATCCTGGATTCATAGTTGCTCTCAACACAACAAATTAACATGTCATCAATATCTTCTTATGTTGCATTCATTGTGTTGTCATTCCTCTTTTCTTTATTAGTATCAGAAGTAGTATATTGGTTTCTAAAGTGGCCATTATGTTGAAAATTCTGACAAGTAATAATATCCTTACAAGTTTTGGACTATCCTCCCTTCTTAGACTTTGATCTGCCACACCCAGAACCTTGCCCTTTTTCAGGCCTTCTGCCTCTAATTTCAATGCTTAATAAGGAACCTGCTAATGGTTCGACGTTCCTCCTATGAACATCCTTACAAAGGATTAAATCCTTGATTCCTTGAAATGTTAATTTTGTAGTCCCAAATGTACTAGCTATTGTCATGATAGTTCCCGATTAACTACTAGTCAACGAAGATAGAAACAATTAGGCTTGTACTGCATCCTCAAATTTAATATCTACTAAAACCAATCTTGAAAGCAACAATAGGGCTTGTACTATCACCTTGTCGCATCTTTATATTAACTAACTAACGAATCAAGAATACCTTGTTTGATGTCGATGGTTTTCCGTACATGTTTCATAATGCCTTTATCAAACCATATCTCATCTTCTCATTGACAATATTGTAAGCAACATTCTTCGCCAATCATAATTAGAGGACGTCCAAAGCTTGTCGACCTAGCAACTCCTAATCTTCTAGAGACCTAGTTGTTTGTCTTTCCTCAGACAAAGGTTGGTATAACTTCTACTAATACAAATAATCCTCAATTTATATCTCCTAGAATCCAAAATCACTTTGGTCAGACTTGTCAGTCTTCACTTTCCTGTCTTTCGCCATTACTTTCTCTCGCGTGAAACCCTAAGCTGTTGATACCAGTTGTTGGGGATCGCAAACACACACACACGAGAAATTACAAGACGAAAAGAAAATAATAAGCACACAAAGGATTTACGTGGTTCAGTCAAAATGACCTACGTCCGTGACGGCTACATTATATGGTATATTTGATTGATAAATTAGGTTTATAATTACATGAGTATTTATAAAAATAGATCAAGTAAATGGGTCAGACACAATAAACCCTTTAGACTCCTCATAGTCAACATAGGACATCAACTATGATATTAAAATATGAAAATCTTCTAAAATTACATTGATCCATATGTAGTCAAGATTTATTAATACTTGCAATTCTAAAATTAGCGAAGTGTTAATATCTTGTAAGGTGAGTTTGGATTGGATGATAAATTTGATGAAGTGGAAATGAGTGGATTTGATAATAAATAGGGGGTGGGGGTGAGGTTGTTGGATTAAGGGAAGGATGGTGAGAAATGAAGGAAAATAAAAAGTTTATGAATGATGTGATTGGTTTAATTCATATAATAAATCATAAAATATAATTTTATTATCATTATTTCATAACTATAATTAATTTTTGTTACTATTTTAAATTTATTATTATTATTATTTATATTATATTATTTTTTATGTTTAAAATTATAAATATATTATTAACGTTTACTTCCTCGGAAATCTTTTCATCTCGAAAGAGAAAGTCTAACCCATTTTTTTTCATTTTCACATTTTATTAATTTTTTATTTATCATTTTTCAAGCTCTCTCTTTTATGTTTCCGTCTTCAAGTATCCACACCCGAATATTTGTTAACTTGATTTTTAGTGTCATTTTTCGAGTTAACCAAAAGCTAAATAATCTCCTAATGAAGTATAGGGAAATTGACTCAGGATTGAATTCAAGGAAATGATGTGTATCAAGTTTAGCTTGCGTAATTTAATCTTTCTTATAAAGAAAATAAAACTAAAAAGGGGGAAAATAAAATAATAACAAAAATAAATGCAAAATTATTTTCAATTGAAACACTAAAATGCATGAATGAAACTAAACTATGCTATGCATGATATGCAAGAGTGGTCTAGAATCTAATGGAGAGATAAAATGCACTTGAATTGGAATGAAGATGAACGTAAGTTGAAATGTATGCAAATGCAGACACTATGCAAATATGGATAAATGATGAATAATCTAATTGAAGGATGTGGTGCAGAGCATGGTGGGACCACTTAGACACCGAATTAAACCACTTTAGAAACCTCATTCAGAAAATGAACTACTTCCATCCATGTTCAAACATATGAGTTTATAATAAAATACAATGAAAATAGAGTTCAAAATCAGCTTTATGTAGAAAACGTTCATGGAATCAAGTGGTAGCAGCAGAATCAAAACATGACAACAACTAATTCTAACATGAATGAATGTAATTTTCTATATGAGAATGATGCAGAGTTGTAAATGCATAATGCTTAAGGAGTCTCCACTCATCATGGGTCATGAATACCACGCACTTCCTTGAATAAGGTTAAAGATTCAATCATAACATATGCCCAATTTAGATTATATATTTTTAGACCAAAAATCATATGGTAGTAGAGATTTGGATAGAAAACTGCAAAATGCCATTTCAAATGATTCCAAAGTACTGCAAAATTTTACAGCAATTCATGCAATGCAGATTTAGTGAAGTTGAATTGGCAGCAAAGTCAGATTTACATGATGCAAAATGCATGAAACCTGAAATGGAATCCAAAGGCAATGGTAAAATGAACTTGAAATGAAATGAGACATAACTAAATGAAGGATGAATGCATGTGAAGACCTGAGGCAAAATTTAGGGGCTATTAGAGACCATGAATCATGCTAAAACTGGATGCAAAAAGCTAAACTCAATGTAAACCTATAGTGTTGGATGTAAATTAGCGTAGTGAAAACATGAAATGAGATGCCTACACTATGCAGAACTTGTTTAAGCAGAAATAATTTAGAAAATTAAATTTGAGACAAGGAAGAGGACAAGTGCAAAATTATCAAACAACAATAGAATGGTAAACAGAAAACAATAAAGAAAACTTAACATGTTGTAGAATTGGAATAAGTTAAACTTAGACCAGTTGTAGTGACTGAACATGAATTAATCTACGCTCGGAAAGACATCCCGATAAATTGTGCCCACTTTGGGGTCACATGATTTCCAAGAGGAAACCTAATTGTGTGCAGATATTGAACCCAAGTTCAAATAATTGATTAAAGATTGCAAAACTAAAATGAAGAATGGAAAGCAGTAAAGAGAATTTAAACTACTGCAAAATTTATAGGCAGAAAACACAAAATGCATGTGAATCATAAACAAGCAAAAAGCACAAGGTAAAACTCAAACCTGGAAATTGAAATGGGAGTAGAATCACTATATTTTATTGCCAAAATTAGAAGAATCCATCAGAGCAGTAGTGTACTGAATTTAAAATGGTGAAAGGAAGTTTCCTTAGCATAATCCCAGCCACTTTGTGCTTGTGATTGACTAAGTGAAGCTAACTAACACATTGGAGAAAACCCCAATCTCTGAAGGTCGCTTTGTGCTCATCGGAGTAGGGGAAACTCCTTACAATCAACTCTCGCTCTCTCTCACAAAAAGAACACTCAAAGAACTCGAACCCTAGTCTCCAAGCATTTCTCTCTCGTGCACTGATAGGGCTCGCCTCTAGAAAACCTAATCCCCCCTATCAGAAAAGAAGAAAAAAAATCGAAAACACCTAACCTTCATCCTTGCTTCTTGAATCAGCTCACGATCTTGAACCATAAATTTTGAATCACCTTCATCTGCACAATCGCGCATCCGATTACAACATCAGGTTCTGCTCACACACTACAAAATGGAGTGCTAACAATATTCAATACAATTCTTCTGGAAGGTATAAGTAAATATTCTTTGGTGAATATTCTTTTATGTAAAGATTCACATGTGATTTTTATGATTATGTATATTTATGTTTGATGTGATTGGATTGTTTATGGGTTGTTAATTAAAATGTTTTATTTTATATAAATTTGTCTTATGTTGAAAATTTATTTCAACAACATACTTTTGAATATATTATGAGTTAAGATAATCTCTCATGAATATAGTGTGTACACGAACCCCCACCCCTAACTTACCCTAGTGTCGCACAGACACACAGCGAGCCCTTACCCTCTTTTCAAACATACAAAAATAGCAAGTCACCTCTTCTTTACATTGCCATCATTTTTGTTCCTTCCTCTTCCTTACCCATATATTCCATCTTTCTCACTTTCTAGGTAAACACTAGTATAGTTTGCGGATTTTGCATCGCATTATATGCTTCGGTTTTCATGAAATCGAAGCGTATAACGAAGTAATGGCATATTTGCAAATTTTTCCAACTTTTCTACCTCAGTTCACTTAATAACCAAGGGAGAACATTATTTTCAGCCTTGGTTTAGACATAATTGGTGCCAAATATCTTTATAGGCTTCAATTTTTCTATCCCAAAGCTGAAAAATTAGTTAATATTTCAAAAATGCCTTAGTGTGCGAATTTTGGCCTCGGGTGGCAGGGAAACCGGGGCAAAAAGTTCATTTCTGCGTTGGTTAAAAATTGAATCGAAGCCATAATGTTAATTAGGGTTCAAAAAATTGCAATTTATTGTTCTTTGTCTTTTTACTATCAACTCCTTCGCTCTCCATGTCGCCATTGTCGCGCCTGCTTTTACAATGCCAGCCAAGGTCGAAAGTTGCCACGTTGAATTGGGTTCTACGCTAGCCACGATCGCACTACTCCTTGCACGCAACCACTTTCGAGCATCGCCACCATCATGCCTCTTTCCACACGGCTAACAACCATCGAGCGTCAGCCATTCGAACAAGTGGAGCATTGGACATGCATACTCCCAGTTTGAGAGGATGATTCTTAATCAACTTCAAGAGTTAAACATGTCACAAAATGCACACAATGTCTACTACACTACAATGTTTCAAGAGTTGGATGATAAGATCCACAATATTCATGATCTCCTCTCCAATTTCCATAACAAAGAAAACCCCAAGAATGAGTGAAAGGGATGTCTCATAGGTCATGCATTGCATGTTAGTGCTACACTTGTGTGTTTGTCCGTCTACTGCCAATTTTTTAGTCTATTGATTATCATTTTCAATTGGTTGATTATATTAGTCTCAACTTCAATTTTCTATTTTCGTTTTTGTTTTTATGTTCCTATGTTTCTATCCATTATCAGATGATTTGATAGCTTGCTATGTTACTTCGTTAATGAAAATTTTACTTTTCATAAATGATATGTGCATTACTTTAATTTGATGAATCCAAAGAAGGAGAAAATGAGTAAAATTGAGGTAAATGAGTAAAAAATGGAAAACCTGGAATTAAGCACTAGCCATAACTAAATAATACTGTAAACTGGATCAAAAATCAGAAGTTAAATCACATTATTACTGATATGGGTAACATGTGCATATGTGATATGTATGCATGCTTGTGTGCTTTTTCTTGTATGTGTATTTGTATATTGGTATCTTGTATGCAAAAGCTCTTCAGGTTTCTCAATGGACCATAACTCATCAATTCAACTCGAGGATTTACATGTTAAACAATTGTTTTTATATTGGTTCACTCAATCACATAGCTACATCCAGTTTACTATGACAACCTGACCCTGGTTTCCACCATTATCAGAAGTTTTACAAAACTCACACCAAGATTACACTTTTGAACAATAGAAACACCAATATTTTTTACTCACACAAACAACTTAACCACACCATTGTAAGAAACACACTTACAAGCTTGGAATCACACTAGGAACACAACTAAAGCCACAAGAACTACAAAACTTGAAGGTTTTGTAGCTAACCAAACCCGAGTTCTTCAACCTCCAACTAAGCTAAAAGGCCTCCAAGATCAACCAAGATCTTCAAACAACCACTTGCAGCTATGTGATTCAGATAGAGACATTTTTCCATAGATGAATGATTATTTTATGTTCTTAAAAACACAAAATCCTACCTTAACTCTCTAAAAGACAGCTTATATAGTTTGGTCTTAGGTGAATTCAACAGGTTGATTTGTTTGTACGGTCGATTTAAAAACAATTCAACTGATTGAATACATTCATACCAGAAACTAAATACAACAAGCCTTTTAACCTGTTAAAACACATTTTAACATATTAAAAAGGACACACTAAGACTAAAGATAAGTCTAACCTATGTCATATACCTTACGAATAAAGTACAACATGTAAACATAGTATTCTTCATTTTATTTCAAGATTTAACACAATAGAAACATGATCACCAAATGGATTTTCATAAATTTTCATCAACCACATGTGATCTCATGCACTTTCCCTCATCTTGTTCACTTTAAAATCTCAAGAAAATCAAGTAAATTAATCTTTGTTGTATTTGCATATGTTTTTGTGTTATTTGGTAGTGTAATCTTATTAGAAATATTGATTGGAACGAATCTTGTGTAAGAAAGCATGTTGTTTGAGTGAGATTTGCAAATTTTGCATTTTGCATAATTTCCTAGTATTTTAGCTTATTATTTTCAAATTTTAATCTATTGATTCATAGTTTATAAGCAGATTAACCTACTGGTTTTATTTTTAATCAGTTGAAAGTGTATTGTTCTACAAGTTTTGCATTCTAATTTTGTAGTCTAATTAATTCGAAGAAAATGGGTTTTAAGATTTTGTGGTCTAATTGATTTAACCCCCTCCTTCTTGGATTAAACTACCATTTCATTACTAACGGTATCAAGGGTCTGCTAGAGTGAAGCATGCACAACTTCAAGCCTTCAGAAGAGATGATGTGAGAACAATGGAGATAAGCAACATGATGCGATTCCATGGCGAGAAGATGAAAGATGTCACCATGGTTGAAAATATTTTGCGATCCCTAACACCAATGCTTGATTATGTTGTGTGTGCAATTAAAGAGTCCAAAGATATTAATGCACTCTCCCTTGAAGGCTTGATTATGTTGATTATGTTGTGTTTTCAAAGTTGTTTGTTAGTACATAAGAAAAAGATGAATCAAAATTCCAATTGGACAGTAGAAGAGCGAGCTTTGAAGGCTTCTACCAACACTCATTCCACATGTAGAGGAAGTGGTAGAGGTAGAGGTAGATGAAGGGGCCAAGGTCGTGGCAAAGGCAACTATAGAGAAAATCAGCAGCAACAATAGGAATAAGAAAGAGGAAGATGGAACCATCACACAACTAACTACATGTCAACAAAAAAGTATAACATTGAAGGTTATAAATGCCACCGGTTTGGCCATTACAAGTTAGAGTGTAGGACCAAGAAGTTGTCAATATGAGTGGGGACAAGTTTGTCGTACTAAGACATAACTTGTAATAATCATGAGTGGGGACAAGTTAATATTCACTAACTTGGATGTGACTTATCATGATAAAGTAAAGCTTGGTGACAAATCCAAGATTCAAGATTCAAAGGCAATTCTAATTGCTGAAGCCACAAAGACAGCAAATCAAATGTTTCCTCTTTTTCTTCATGTCACTAACCACATATGTTTTTCAACAAGATTGAAGGATGTTGCTTGATTATGGAATTTTTGTTATGCACATTTGAATTTTGGTGGATTGAGAACACTCCAACAAAAAAATATGGTCACTAGTCTTCCAAAAATTTCATCTCCCTCTGAAATTTGTGAAGAATGTGTTGTAGGCAAACAACATCGCAGTCAATTTTTAAAAGGGAAATCATGGAGAACAAAACATGTTTTAAAGTTGTTGCATTCGGATCTGTGTTGTCCAAAAAAATTGTCTTCCAATGGAGGTAAAAACTATTTAATGACCTTTACTAATTATTTTTCTAAGAAGCCTTAGGTTTATTTCCTGTAGAATAAATTAAAAGCTTTCTCCATTTTTAAAAGAATTTTAAGTATATTGTGAAAATCATCGCATCCAATGAGAGATTACAATAGCATATTGATGAATGCATATTTTTTCCCTCATTTAATGTTTAATTCTAGGCATTTAATTGAATTTGTGTGCTTAAAGAGTGATTTAATTGACAATTTGAATAATTAGGCTATTTGAGCTTATGTGATAAAAATGTCTTAAAAAGTGATTTTTAGCCGAATAAATTATTTTTGGATATTTTAACATTTGTTGATGCAGCTGAAGTTAAGATTAAGCTCATTCAAGGTGGGAAAATAAATTGATTAAAGCTACAAAACACCTTTAAATAATGTTAAAATCAGCAAGTTCTGGAAAAATCACTTTTGTACCTCATACATTACTTATACACTCCCCTATTTCCAAATAGGATACATAAAACCTACTTCTACACCCCTACCTTTGTCTATTTTCACCCCTCTTTCAACTCACAAACTAAGAGGCACTCAGATCATGCCATGTGGCAATCCTCCACTTATTAAACTAACCAATAAGAGAATGACATGTGTCATGATCCAACAACTCAAAATTCAGCCAATGAAGTAGTGCCATGTCATCATCATCTTCTTTCCTCAAACCTTAGGCACCTTCATCCAACAGCAGCCCACCACCATCAATCATGGATGCCGACCACCACAACAGCGTTCAGCCACCACAATTCCATCTTCATCTCTATAGTGCAGTATCACTCCTCTCACGTTCACGAACAACGGTCATCATGGCACCATCGCACCTCAACTCACCTACGTCGTGAACAACCTTTGCGCATCGAACCAGATTCTGTAACATCCCGCTCGGATATTACAGATTTTAAATAATAAAATAAAAATGTAATAATAATACTTCATTCATTATAAATCATTTTCCCGAAATCGTAGGAATTTAAAACTTTATTACACCGATAAAACCAACTTAAATCCAATTTTTATAAACACAATACATTATCCAAATCAATCTCATTATAAAGGCAAGATCAATAATTCTAATGATTACAAGAAATCCTTAAAACTCATAAAAATGATGAAACGCTGCCACAAAGTTTCCCAACTAGCCCATGCTCCGGATCTACGCTCCACCAGAACCATCTGTAATGTCATCTGCTCCCGTGTACCGCGTACACGATCATCGCCAAACACACGCAGATAGGGTGAGCTAAAGGAATATAAACATATGCAACAATTTATATAACAAAACACACATTAAAGGAACTCCATCATTTGGTCTCATCACACATGGCCACAACCATGTAATTCATGCTCTACACCTTTGGTTGATAATCTCAAGCTATCGTTGTTGCCCAACCTACAAGACACCACTTGTAGAACACATGTGGGAACACTCACTATTCCGTGCCACATCTTAAAGAATGCTCGTGTTACCCTCCTTCCTGAGCCACAATTCCAGGAATACTCAAGCATCTGACCCTCGACATATCGCCCAAAGCCTCGTAGACCACGCATATCTAGAGCAAGAAAAACACAATATCTGCTTCATCAAAAAATTGCCTGGTGCTCCACACGAGTTGCCAGGTGCAAAAGACTTCCAGATCGTGTTGCGCCTCTGATGCTACTGTTTCTACAAGTATCACCTGGTGGGACAACCCTTATCGTTAAGCGCTACATGCTTCAATTCTCTACTGGTTTTGTTGCTATCACCTGGCGGTCAAACACCACCACTAGGCGCTACACCAATACTAGCGCAATATTGGTTTTTAAGCACCCAGAATAAAGTAAAAACAATCCATTCACATTTCTTATAAATATTCCCCCTTTAAAATCCATGCTAACATTCAATTCCAACTTATGAATAACGCATGCTCAAACAATTTAAGCACATGATCCTATGCACCAATGCAAATTAATATTGACACACATGCATTCATCAATAACCTATTATCCACATGTGACTAACCCAAAGGAACATTTAAATTGATAGAGACTTACCACATACCTAATCATTCTTCATTAGAAGTTAATTAAAATTATCAAGAGCTTATTCATGTATTTTAAAGACTCCAAAATCAGCAATGTTGAGTAATGTATATCTCTAGCGACTGAATTCCAAATCAAATCTCCACCATTCAAACTGGAGAACTACATGTTATGGACCACCTGTCAAAACTTCACCTAAATCGGACGGTTAACGAACCGGTATATGCATTTTTACGAAAATTGCACAAACTAGAACAAAATGGTGGCGCCTAGCGCCCAACAATCAGGAACCTTGCGGCAGACGGTACAAAGCCAGCGTCGGGCGGCTCCTACTCTGCGAAAATATGAAAAACAACGTTTTTCGTGAATCAAAGCACCACTTGCATTTTTGGTATGGCGCATGGCGGCCAATTAGGTATCGCCAGACAGTTTTTGTAGTTCCAAGAATCCAACAGCTCTTCCCTTGCGCCTACGAACCTCAACCAGCCCAACCATCCCGATTTTCTTCAATTTCGACTCAATACTTATCACTCAAAGATTTAGGATCACAATTCAACCAATAAGTTTGTAGTTCATTACGCAATTTGTTATACAATTTCTGAAGCACCCAATTCCTCCACCCTAACATTCATTCATACCCAATCTCATTTGATTCCCTTGCACTACCATGACTTTTCACAGTTAATCCCTTCCTTTTGGTCCAAAAGTTGTTAAAAAGCCTTTTCCACTAAACCAAAGCAACCCAGAACATGTAGAACCCAAAAAATTGAACCAAAACAAAAAAGCGTCGATTGACGGCCCAAAGCTCATCGCCAAGCGGTTCTCATCAGGAACCCAGGAAAATAGGCAAAAAGCCGCTAGGCAATTTCTGGAAATTTTCCAGAAATTCAGAACTCAAGATCTTTGGCAATCAGAAATAATGCATATTCATTTCATACAATAGCCATTAACCAATTACAAATGAAATTACGAGTTCAACACCTCTAACCTGACTTTTCTTGCTAAACTTGAAAGTTCTTATTTCCTTCTTTGATAAAAAATGGCTTCTCTTTAGTTCTCCCACTATTTAGCTCCAATCCAGCACTCAAACCTCACGTTTCACTCTTGATTATCTCTCCCTATTGTGCAGTACAATGGTAGAATCAACTAAACCCTCTTTCTTACCTCTAATGGACCTTTTAATTAGGACTTAATGGTGATTAATTAGCCAAAACGAAAAATGGGTTTAATGGTGATGGTAATTGCTATTCAAGGCCATTATTGAGTTGTTTTTCAGCCCCTTTTAGCTGCTCCATTGTCAGCTAGGGTTTTCTCTGCCCTTTCGTATTCATACTAAAACTATTTTTAGCAAAAAGAAAGTTTAAGGTGAGTCTACCAAGATCCGAACCCACCACCATGCCAATGTCCAAACCAATGCACAACCATTTAACCAACTCATGTTTCGTGATACTTCACCTAATTCTATAATTATGTTATCACTCCTCATGACGCAACACATTATTAAAGTAATAATAATAATTTAAATAACACATAAATGGCATACATGGGACTTGAACACAAGTCCTTTCATACAATAAAGTACTCTCAACATTTTGAGCTAGTACTTTTCCACATCATACATGTAAAAATTAAATGCCATAAAGGCTCCCACTAACCACATTTATTACTTAGTTATTTTTTTAATTAATTAAATTTCACTGGTCTTACAGATTCGCGCAGCCATGCCTGAAGACGAAGGCACTGTTGACATGATGAAGCAGCAACGTGAGTGCAACACCGCAACTTCCTCCTTTCTCTTTGTGGAGCTGTTCGGACAACCACCATCAACGCAGATCCGCACTACATGGAAGCCACGAAAATGTAGCAGCGGAAGTGCCTCCACGCACCACTAATCTGCGCGAACTTGCAACCATCGTTCGCAACACCACCATCGCACAACGTGTAGCTTCTTCCTTGCTGGAAAATGCATCAGACAAAGCCTGCACCTGCCTCAACATGGACCCACCTTCAAGCAGAGCGCCACCTACGGTAGTCTGAGCATTTCCATCACGACAGCAACCAGGTGGAGGCAGAAACCCTATTGATTGAGAAAGTATGGGCATGATTAGGATTAATAATATTTAATTGAGAAGTTACTTTGGTTAAATTTACTAAGATTAATCTACAAAGTTCTTGCTTTTGATTGAGAAGTTACTTTGGTTAAAAGTAAGGACACCAACAAATTAATTGAGAAGTTACATTGATTAATTTGAAGTCTTAAACAAGAAATCAATAACAATAATTTTTAGGAAACCAATGATGAATCCTATTTTGAAAGAGCAATGGAATCAACCTATTTTTCTTTACTATTGTTTCTATCTTATTTTATCTTTTTATCTTTGTATAGTTTAATAAGAACTAATTTGTTAAAAATCAATTCCGTGTTCGTTGGGAGACGACTTAAGGTTAACTTAACCCATACTAATTTTTTGGCTATTTTCTTAACAATACTGAAGTTGTTATAGATAAGTAGTATTGACTTTATCGCTTAACGAGAACATTATCACATATACACCACAATAGAATGGGGTATCAAAGAGGAAAAATATAACTATCCTTAACTTGGTGTGAAATTTGCAAACAAGAGGAAGAGTACGATAAGCTTTTGACGATAAGCAGTTAATTTGAGCATTTATGTGCTTAACAGAAGTCCAACTTTTTTTGTTAAAAACATGACAATGGAATAGGCTTAGAGTGGGAGACAACCATTTGTGGATCCCATATGAGAAAAGGAAGAAGCTTGATGACAAAGTTGAGAAATGTGTCTTTCTTGGTGTAAGTGTAGTATCAAAAGCATATACTTTATTTAATCTATTCTTGCGGAGAACAAATAAGAGATGTCAGACACGAGTATCACCTTATCTCAATCCGCAATCTCCCTAACAAGCTTTCTTCTGGTATGTATGCGCTATTTGCTGGCATCTCGGTTTAGATCGATTTGGACCCGAGAGGGGTTACATGCGGAAGAGACTCTAACGCTCAAGTCAGCTAAGGATTCTTAGAAAGTCAAATCTCATGATTACGGAATTAATGAATTCGTACCTTTAATTCATGGGGTCCATGCGTATTTATAGATTATTAATTATGTCTGGTTACGTCATGGGCTGGGCTTTTGACTGGACCGTAGCTGGGCTTGGGTCAAGCCCAGGTCCCACAGTTTTGGTTATTGACTGTCCTAGGATCCTGGTTGGTAATGTTTTAGGTTTCACAAGTTCCATAAACATTGTTCCAACAACCTTAGCATCTCCAAGTGCAGTTTAAACAACTACTCTTGAGACAGAGATTTCAACACCAACAAATGTTGGAATTACATATTCTACAGCTTAATCTAAACATCTTCAAAGAAGACTAGCATGGATGTCAAATTATAAGGTAACTAGGATTGACCAAACTAAAGATCCTATTACTCACTTTGCTTTATTTTTAGATTGTGACCCTACAACATTTGAGAGTTGCTGTCAAAGAAGAAAAGTGGCGAAAAGCAATGAATGATGAAATTGAAGCAATTCAAAGAAATGACACTTGAGAGCTGATTGATCTTCCTAAAGAACAAATAACCATTAGTGTAAAATGGGTCTTCAAAACAAAGCTTAAAGAAAATGGTGAAGTTGACAAGTATAAGGCATGCTTGGCGGCCAAAGGGTATAAGCAAGAATATGGGGTCGATTATACAAGAATTTTTTTTCTAATAGCAAGACATGACACAATCAGATTTGTTGTTGCATTGGTGTAACACCCTAGGCGAGTATTACTTGATAAAACAATTTTTATATAACTTTTCGAATTTAAATAACATATAAGGTTCCCAAGCGCGGGAAAAGTTTAAAACTTATATCGTAGGAAGTTCAAATACACTTCATCGGCCTTATTACAAATCCATAATTCAAAAACAAAACCATATAAAGGCTTATTACAAAATGTTTGTAAATAAGACATAAAGTAAATTCCCAAAGTCAGCCCCGCTCCGCCTCTAAGCATCAACGTCCTCACCTAGATTCTCATTTTCTCCCGTGAGACAAGTCACACGATCATCACCAAACACAAATAGAAAGGATGAGTTGAAATAAACAATATTACATAAATAATAAATAATGAGAATTAACACCTACCCAAAGTATCTTAGCCATTTCCTTATTCATAGACTCCTTTATTCCTTTCCACCCCAATCTCATAACCTATATGAGAAAGATTCACAAACAACTTTGGTCTTTAGGGATTATCATGCTTCCACGAACCTACTCTCTCATAGTCTAACTCTACGAACCTCCCCGCCCGTAGTCCAACGCTAGGAACCTCCCTACTCGTAGTCCAACATGCATGAACACTTGCTATGAACCTCCTCGTTCATATCAGCCTCGAATGTGAGCACGGAACATATGAACCTCCTCTCTCGTATCCCCACACAAGAGTATAAGGAATACAAACCTCCCCACCTACATCAATTACGTATTTCCAACTCCACTACGAACCTCCATGCTTGTAATTTAATCAAGCATATCCCAAACCAAAACAATAAGTCCATCTATGCAAAACCCTCAACAAAGAATCCCTACCCCAACATTATCGCTTGGCGCTGCCAGGTGATAAAGCCTTTTTTGTCGCCTAAAAGACTTAGTCAAATCCACTTTTCCCTTTTAAATGCAGTATAGGGAAAACCTTGGGAATCAATATGTGGACATGACTAAAGTTAAATGCAATATTTGTGCTTGAATTGTGGTGGAGAAATTTAATCCAAATCAACTCTTCAAAATATAAAACTCAAAATCATCAAATGCAAAAAATGCTAAGAACTATGCATGAATGCATGACATGTAAGGCACAAAATGGTAGGAAATGATAATTTAGCTAATCCTAAATGCTTAAAACATGTTTAATGATTAAAATTAGGCCTATGCAATGGTTAAATTGGTCCAAATTTGTCAAATTTGAAATCTGCCGAAAATCAAGAACATGTTCATGATCAAAGTGCATAGTAACCTCGGATTGGGATTTTTAATGATGCAATTTAAAATTTAATGATGTAGAATGATTAGAATTGATCTGAATTGCATTTACACCCAAAGTTCCCACTTTCATGAACCCTAATTCCCAAATTTTAGGGAAAACGAGCATTCAATCGATTGGACCAACTCTTGCAACGAAAATACAATTAAAAGTGCAGAAAGATTCGTCATGATACAATGAATGAAACCCCCAAAACAACTTGCACCAATAATTATTGAAATCACACAATCATAGAATTATGCAGAAACGCGAATGGATGCAATGCAGAACTTCGAACTTGGTGATTGATGGACGAAAATGTGAAATTGATGATTCAAATCGCTGAGGGAGCATCTAAGGATGATGAACGAAGCTCAAGAACAAATCAAAAAGCTTAAAGAACACAAAATTTAAATGGAACAATGTATCTTTCTTGAACGTGAACGAGAAAAATGCAGAAAATTGTGAATTGATGAAATGGTGATGGAATTTGGTGTGTGATGGTTCAAAATGTTTGGGAATCATCCCAGGAGTGTGCATGAATTTACAAAACTCAAAATGATTAAGAAATAAGTGAGAATTTAAGTGGAACAGTAATTATGGTGTGTGTGAATCGTGAAAATGGTACATAAATGGGATTTTCGTGATTTGATGATGGAAACTCAAAATTACACTTGGAAACAGTTAAAGAAACTTAAAAGTGATGTGTGTGAAGTGGTGGAATGAAAAGAAACTAGAAATCGTAGATTGGCTACTACCATTGGTCTTGAATCCAACTCATTCATCTTGTTTACTCCAAAACAATGATGTATAGAGGTGTTTTGGACACACCAATTCATAGGCCTGGTTTCATAACCTAGATTTGGTAAGGTAAGGGGATTTCAAGCTCAAAAAGTGGTAGTCAAGGTGATAGTTTAGTGGAAAATGATGATGAACATTATGAAATCATAGATCAAATGAAAAATACTAAAAATTTCATTCATTCAAGCTCAAATCCATATTACAATACCAAAAATGATTACAAGGAGTTACCCTAACTTTCATCTCACCGAGGCTTGAGCTATCCCAGCTTGCAAAGGCAAAAATGGAGTGAAAATAGGGAATTATTGCGGGAAATTAGGGTTTACTGCATGAGATGTTATGTTGTTGTCAAAAACCAGTCTCCATGGTCCAAAGAATGTGCATAAATTGTCTTAAAAGGTTCCTAGGTCGTGTCCCTATGCCACCTTACCAAATCTACCCTAAAACATACCCTACACTAAGTCATTTCTCAGCAATTGAACCCAAACTTCAATGTGTAGCCCCCTATCAGATTTTTGGCAATCCAAAGGCCCAAACAAGCCCCATTTAATGTCCTAAAGTGCTCCAAATAATTCGCTATTGATTTAGGGTCCAAATGACAAAAGTCAACTCTAAGGTCAAACATGCCACTTTTGTTCACTTCTTGCTTTTCCAAAATGCAACCCCCTCTAAGGCCTTTGGCAATCCCAAGGCCAAAACTAGTCATATTTAGTGTCCTAAAGTGCTCCAAATGGTTGGCTCTTGATTTGGGGTCCAAATGGCAAAAGTCAACTCTAAGGTCAAACATGCCACTTTTGCACACTTCATACTTTGCCACCAACTTCACCTTGCTACTATGTCAACTTCTAGGCCTTCAAATCTTCAATTAAGCCTTGTCTAAGGATAGAGGACTTGCACATTGATCAAAAGCTCAAGTGGAAGAATTAGGTTTACCTAAACACTACTTGCACAACTAAGCTAAAATGACCAAAAACATGAAAACTAAGGCTTTTGCTGAATTAGCTCTAAACCTCAAATTTTGGTGTTTGATCACTGCCAACAAGTGTAATTAGGCATTTATAATGATTCCACAAGGTTAAATCACTGAATTTGGAAGAGTTTCTAAAAGTCAACTCTAAAGTCAACTATGTCATGGTTCCAAGGCTAAATGAGAAAAATTTGACTCTTAACAATAGGTTTGACTAACCTAAGACCCTAGGGCTCAAACTATGATGCAAATACACTCAAATGATGTTTAAAAACACTATGAATTCAGCAAGTATAACAATGGCTCACAATCCCAATCAAGCAATAACCAATCAAGAATGGTAGCAATTCAGTTTCAACCTCACATATATGGTGTTTCACTCATGTGTTTGGATGGTTGACAATGAAACTTTCAAGCTTGCAAGAAAAGCACACTCCATGGATTTGAAATGATTCTAAATAGTCAAGATCAATTCGATTGCACTCTCCCCATCACTAGGTCTTTCCTTAGCTTGTAATGTGGTTAGGCTTAGGGTAGGATCCAAAAACCAGTTCATGGCTAGGGCTTGTGGTCATGAGCAAGACAATGTGATGTGTAAAATTGTAACACATCTCATAGAACCAATATGCCCTCATTTGTTTGCTCATGGTTTCAACCTCAGTTCACCCTTTTCCCTTCATTTTTTTTTCTTATTGGTTTAGCATAGGCCCTTTCTTTTTCATCATTCAACATTTCTCAACCAAGAAAACATGTTTCAACTTTCATTTTCACTTAACCATTGTGTTTTCATTCTTCTCTTTTTCAAAACAATTTCCTCACCCTCACACTTAGATTTCACAATGCACATTACCCCTCACATGCTCACAAGCCTAAGGTTACACATGGTTTTTCAGTCTCAGGGCTTGTAACATGGGTAATTCAATAAAGAAAGTTCAATTCATCCCAAAAAAATGTTGCAATGGTCAAATGAAAGGGGCAGTCAAATTTTGGCTAAGTGGTTAGAGAAAACTTGGCCTAGATCATACTTGGAACGTGCACAATAGTCAAGTTTACCAAAGAGAATCAAAGCAAATCCTAAGTGCAACTCTCATGCAAGGAAACACTCTTATTTCAAGGATTAAGGTTCAAAACCTCACTTGGGTCAAACCACTCAATTGAAATGGAGCTTCATGTACACACTCACTGAATTTAATCCACTCAAACAAGGTTCAAATACAAATCATGTCAAACTTGCTAGAATTAACATCACATAACATGCACAACTGCAAAACACAAACATGTAATGCAACCTAGGAACTTAGACAAACTTAAAATGGACAATACAACCCAAAATTGGAGTCAAACATGAAAATCCAAGAAGCAGCCCAAAAAGTGACTCCTCAACAACATACACACAACCACCCAAGAAGCAAAACACAGAGAATTTACAACTAAGAGAAGGGAAAAGAAAAGAAAACTTTAGAATTATTTTCCTTGTTTGTACTAGTCAATGGAAAACACTCCCTCTAATGAAGGATTATCTTGTTTCCTTTTAGATTTACGAAGATGGTGAAGTTGTTGAAGAAAGCTTTTCGATAATTCCTACAGGACATTAAGATAGCATGCTATCTAGATGTGAAGGTTCATTTCTCAAGCTCATAAAAGGGAGAAGACAGTTAGATTCCAATTCAAACACACACGGATTTAGCAACACTTAAAGAACAAAAATGAAAGAAGAAACAAATAAAATAGAAAGCATAGAAGGTGGTGCAATGGAGGAACCACGCCACTCATAGGGGGATCTAAGCCAACCAAACCCTAGAGATGAGTGGTGGTGCCGCCACTTGCAAGCAAGATAAGGCAAAGGTGAGTTCACTTCATGAAAGGAGAGCTCACGGTTTTGGATGGTTGAAACACAAGTTTATAACATCAAAATGATCAACCCTTTTACAAGACAAGGAGCCCCCTTTAAATAGAAGTCCGTAGGGGTCCTTTAGAAAAAACATAAACATGAAATGGGTTAACTAGCAAACCCTAATTTCCTAAGCTAGAGTACCACATGGCCAGAAGGAGAGCACTTCGTTGGTGGATGCATTTCCATGAGGATTCTAGGCCAAAAGAGGAAAGAGACCAAGTAGCCTTCAAAGGAATAAACCAAAAAGGCAAAAAGAGACAAGGTACATGTCTACTTTTGCTTTTACTTTATGCTTTATGCTTTTCTCTCTCTCCTCCACATCATCCACATGATCCAATCACCATGCACCACCTAGCATGCTCTACTTTCTTTAATTTCCTACAAAAACAACACAAACAAAGATTAGCATGTTGGTTTATGTTAAGCTAATCTTGGTCAAAGGTCAACTTTGGGCCAAAGTGAATAAGTCAACCAAAATAAGTCAACTAAAAACCAACTTAGGGAATTCAAACTAAAGTGATGCAAAACAAAGATAAAGGTGATGGAATAGAAGACTCCCCTCTAGACATGCTTCTAGTGATCCTTCTTGAGGGTGCTTCTATGAAGGTATCATGGTTGGTGACGCCTTCATCATCCTCCCCTACTTGGAGATAATTCGACCACGAATTCTTAAACCCTACATCAAAAGGAGAAAGATCACAAACATTAAATGAGTTACTTATGTTGTAGCTTAGGGGTAAGTCTAACTCATAAGCATTGTTGTTAATCCTCCTAATGATTTGAAAGGGGCCATCTTCTCTAGGGAGAAGTTTAGACTTCCTTTGAGTAGGGAACCTTTCCTTTCTCAAGTGAAGCCATACCCAATCTCCCTCTTGGAAGATGACTTCCTTTCTTCCCTTGTTACCATCCTCTTATTGTTTCTTAACTCTCCTCTCAATGGTTTCCTTGACTTGCGAATGCAAATCTTGGATGTACTTGGCTTTGGCCTCACCATCTTGGCAAGTCCATGCCTCATGAATGGGTAGGGGAAAGAGGTCTAAAGGAGTTAGGGGATTGAAGCCATACATAACCTCAAAAGGGGAATGAGTAGTAGTGGAATGTACAACCCTATCGTAGGCAAACTCTATGTGGGGAAGAAGTTCCTCTCACTCTCTAATATTTTGCACTATCATGCACCTCAACATTTGCCCTAGGATTCTATTAACCATCTCGGTTTGGCCATCACTTTGAAGGTGACAAGTGGTGGAGAAAAGAAGTTTGGTGACAAGTTTACCCCACAAAGTTCTCCAAAAATGGCTTAGGAACTTGGTGTCCCTATCACTCACAATGAACCTAGGTAGGGCAGGTAGTCTCACAACTTCCTTGAAGAAGATATTTGCAATATAAGTTGCATCATCAATCTTATGGTAAGGAATGAAATGGGCCATTTTAGAGAACCTATCCACAACCACAAAAATGGAATCCCTACCTTTGTTTTTCCTTGGGAGACCTAAGATAAAATCCATAGAGATGTCAACCCAAGGCTTGGAAGGGATGGGCAAGGGGGTATAAAGACCATGGGGTTGGACTCTAGACTTGGCTTTCATGCATGCTATGCAACTATTGTAATGCTTATCTACATGCTTCCTCATGTGAGGCCGATAGAAAAACTCTTTTAAGACTTCCAAAGTCTTGTTTGGCCCAAAATGTCCCATTAAACCTCCCTCATGTGCCTCTCTAATGAGTGATGCCCTTAAAGAACCTTGGGGAATGCAAAGTCTCTTACCCTTGAAAAGATATTGATTGAGAAGGTAGAAGTCTTTGTAAGCCCCTTGGTGGCATTAACTAAGAATGAGGTAGAAGTCAACATCCTTTGGATAAAACTCCTTAATATGATCAAAACTAAGAAATTTAGTTTCAAGAATGGAAAGGAGGGAATTCCTTCTTAAAAGTGCATCCGTCACAATATTAGCCTTCCCTTGCTTATGTTTGATCACATATGGGAATTTCTCTAAGAACTCTACCTACCTAGCATGTCTCTTGTTCAACTTGCCTTGGCTTTTCAAAAATTTGAGTGACTCATGGTCACTATGTATCACAAACTGCTTTGAAAGAAGATAGTGTTGCCAAGTTTGCAAAGTCCTCACAAGAGCATAAAGCTCTTTGTCATAGATGGAGTAGTTAATATGACTCCCTTTGAGTTTCTCACTAAAATAGGCTATAGGGTGTCCCTCTTGGAGAAGCACGACCCCAATACCTACATTGGATGCATCACACTTAATCTCAAAAGTTTTGGAGAAGTTAGGAAGGGCTAAGAGTGGTGCATTGATCAATTTTTGTTTTAAAGTTTCAAAAGTCTTTTCTTGATCTTTGCCCCACTTATAGACTAATTCATTTAGAGGAGCGGCTATGGTGCTAAAATTTGGCACAAACCTCCTATAAAAACTAGCCAACCAATGGAAGGACCTAAGCACACTCACATTCTTTGGGGGACGCCAATCCTTGATGGCCATCACTTTTTCTTGGTCCACATGGACCCTTGTTGATTTATTTTGAAACCTAGGAAGATCACATGATCCATTCCAAACACACATTTTTCACAAGATCACATGTCCACACAAGATCACATGATCCATTCCAAACCACTCATATAATCCAAACTTAGTCTTGAAAGAGGTTTTCCATTCATCAACTTCTTTAATTCTAATTTGATTGTACCCACTCTTCAAGTCTATTATGGAAAATATGGTTGCACCATGTAACTCATCAATTAAATCATCTAACCTAGGAATGGGATGCCTATACTTAATGGTGATGTTGTTAATAGCCCTACAATCTATTCATATTCTCCATGTCCCATCCTTTTTGGGGACAAGAATCATGTGCATTGCACAAGGACTCATGCTATGTTGCACCCACCCTTTTTCTAACAACTCATTCACTTGTTTTTGGATTTCCTTAGCCTCCTCGGGACTAGTCCTATAGGCTGGCCTATTAGGCAAAAATGGGCCTTGTATAAAATCAATTTGGTGTTCTATACCTCTTAGGGGTGGGAGACCCTTTGAAGGTTCTTGAAAAACATCTTGGAACTCATATAAGACTAATGACAAGTCTTGGGGACATCTAGAGTGAGGGTTTTGGAAAGAGGGGGGAAGATTCACTAGGATAGGCTAAGAAAATAGGTTTTTGGGCAAGCATTACCTTTTTCACCCCTTTGAGGGAGATCATGCTCTTCTTGGCCTCTTTGCCATGCCCTTGCGCCTTCTTTTGCACCTTCTCTTCCTTTCTTTTCTTTAACATTTGAATTTGGTCCTCATTGACTTCTCTTGGTGAGAGAGGTAATAATGTAATCTTTTTGCCTTGGAAGTTAAAGGAAAACTTGTTGGCATGGCCATCATGAAAAGCTTTTCTATCAAATTGCCATGGCCTTCTTAGTAAAATATGAGTTGCTTCCATAGGCACTAAGTCACATAATACCTCATCTTTATAATTTCCAATAGAGAAGTTGATAAGAACTTGTTTGTCAACTTTGATCTCACCTTCCTCACTAAGCCAAGATAGCTTATAGGGCTTGGCATGAGGGATGGTTTTCAAGCCAAGCTTGTCCATAACCCTTGTGCTAGCCACATTGACACAACTTCCACTATCAATTATGAGGGAGCAAGTTTTGTTATTGATTTGGCACCTTGAGTGAAAAATATTTTCTCTTTGGTTTTCAAATTATTTGGGCACTTGGCCTAGCATGCGTCTAACCACCAACAAACCTCCTTCATTGGGTTTGATTTCATCCTCACTTGAAGATTGGGAAGAAGTGTGGGAGGAAGAACTTTTTGGGGAGGGGGGAGAAGAATGCTCACTTTCAACCTCTCCTTTTGGGTTCAAGATCATGTTCCTTTTTGTTGGGCAATTTGAAGCAATATGACCATATCTCAAACACTTAAAACATTTCATGGAACTAGTTCTTGAACCTTGGGAAGAGTTTGCATTTTCATGGGAGACTCTAGGCACATTTGACCTAGGTGGGTGGTCTTTGGAAGATGGTTTCTCGTATTTTCTTTCTTTTCCTTTCCAAGTCCTAGAGTAGTAGTCATTGTAAGGAGTACTCTTCTTGGCTTCTTGTTTCTTTTTCAATTGACTTTCAACTTTTAGGGCCAAGTGTAAAATTTTATCAAGGGTTGAGTACTCATACAATTCAACTACATCTTGAACTTCTCTTCTAAGACCACTCACAAATTTAGCTACCTTTTCTTCTTCACATTCAAATTGGAGACCTACTTTGAGAAGCATGGACTCCATCATTTTGTAATATTCATTCACACACATGGACCCTTGTTGAAGCCTTTGGAGCTTTAATAGAGTCTCCCTCCTATAGTAGGAAGGAACAAACCTAGAGCGCATCAAATTTTTAATGTCCATCCAAGAGGCCACGAGTGGCTCTTGGTTAATATTGTCCATATACAATTGATGCCACCATGTCATGGCATAATCCTCAAATTCTAAAACTACTAAATCTACTTGCTCTTGATCACTAACTAAATGAATGTTAAAGATTTTGTCCATTTTTTGCTCTCATCCAATGTAGATGTTTGGATCATTCTCCCTTTTGAACTTTCGAATTTTGATTGGTGGAGGTTGCCTTTGTAGGAGTTGATTACGCATTTCCCCACCATCATGGTCGTGCCTTCTTCTTCTTCCACCATGGCTTGAATCTTCGGAAGAAGATCTCCTCTTTCTCCTTTCATGTTCTCTAAGTTCAAGCCTTTGAATGTGTTCTTAAAGGAATATTTCACTTTGTCTTCTATCTGCCCGCAATTGGTCAAAAGTTTCCCTCCTACTAACTTCCATCTCATGTAGGATGTTGGCAAGGGTGATTTTCTCACTTTCTTGTGCCATAGGAGTCACCATGGGAGGAGAATAAGGTGAAGTTGATTCCTCCTCCTCTTCTACTTCCAAGATTAGATCCATATTCATATTCCTACACCAAAACTCACAAAAACCGAAACAAGAAAGAGGTTAGGGAATAAAACAAGTTAAAACCTGAGACCAAGTGTGGTCTTCAAAAGCACCTAAGTGTTTTTGGTCACACTCCTAAAGCACACAAGCAAGGCTAACCCTTAAATCCTTCCAAACAAGTGAAAAAACACCTTAAAATTAATGAAAACCTTTCAAAAGCAAGACAAGTGGCTCGGCCACAACATTCTAGGAAAGTAAGAAAATGAAAACAACTAAGACAAAACAAAGATTACCTAAAGACAAGCAAGCAAAGCTCAAAAACAAGAAGGTTTAACTTCTATTGAAAATTGTTTTAAAGACAAAACTTGAACAAGACTAAAGCAAGGAAAAACACTTTTAAAGACTCCATGGAAAGCATTTGAACAAGCAAGATTATACCTCAAATTATGCATACACCAAGAAAGATCATAACCTATGTCAAAAGGTGGAACTAATTTGCCAATATCACCCAAAATTCCAAGCCTAAAATTTGGTAGCATAACACCTAGTAAAAATTGCCAAATGGAATCACCAAACAACACAATAGCTCTCGGCCAAATATTTTTTTGCCATGAAAACACTTTTTCTTCTCAAAACTAGGTGCTTAAGATGATGAAAAGGATATTTTAGGGTGTCTTGAACACTTAGTTCCTTAAAAATTATATCAAAATCAATTTCAAGGAGCATACAACAACACAAGGCATATGTCTCTTGCAATATCTCAAATACTTAGAAACAAGAACAAGAAAACTCAAATAAGCATATGACAAGAGACTCAAAAGTAGCTAGGAACATTTTAAGATGACTTTCAACATGTGAAGAAAAATTTTGTCATGGTAACAACTAGTAAGCTCTCGGCCAAAAGGACAAATAAGCACCAAAATTCATGTTTTCAGTTCACCAAGCAACATATATCAAGAGATGGAGTTTTGGGATATTTTAACCTCAAGTGAAGTGGAAAAATTGTGTGCACACCATCTTGAACACCACAAGGCCGAGAGTCCACCATGAACAAAGAAACACAAACATCATTGGTTAGCATAAGAAAATACTTATTCAAGATAACCAAAGCTCTAGATACCGAATGATGAAGGATTATCTTGTTTCCTTTTAGATTTACGAATATGGTGAAGTTATTGAAGAAAGTTTTGAAGGTAGTTTTTCTTCTTATTATTACATAATTTTTTTCTCTTGTACGTGGTTATGTTCAAATAGGTGTTCCTCAATTTCATTTTATGAAATAATTTTTAGGTCACACATTTGATTATCTTTACTTCTTATAATATATATATTTTCATGAGAATGTTTGACTCTTAATTTATAGCTCTTCTTTTTGTTACTTTGGTTATACACATTTATTTTTGCTCTCTTTTAATTGTTTGGCTTGTTCTTTAAGGTTTAAGTAGATCTTCAGAGTACATTTTTCAAATGGATATTCTCAAATTTGGGTCACACATTTAATTATCTTTACTTCTTTATGATATTTTTATTTATTATTTATTTTTTGTTTCATGAAAATGTTTGATTCTCAATTTTAAGTGCTAAATTGCATAAATCGTTAATTTAATTCAAGATCAAAAGATGAAGAATCTATGTTTAAATTTGAATTATTATTAATTTAATTTTCTTATTTGTGTTATTTCGTTTAAATGGTATAATATAAATTTTTAATAGTATAAAAAATATTTGAAATATTTTTAAACTTGATTATTGGTTTTCCTTTTATATTTTGTTAAAAAAGAAATTAAAACTTTTACTTTGTTTGAGTTTTTTTCTTTTATGTTACCTATGTTAGTTTCTAGAGAAAATGAGCACATGAGATCAAGATTTCCAAGTACGAAGTCCACCACAGTGTTCACAACAACCAACTCCCTTTCAAAGTTCCTATAATGACAATCAATCTCCATTGAATCCATCTATGGAAACACCTTAAGAAGTACATGATGAAATACATTCAACAACACAAGTAGAGCCTGAGAAAGGGAAGTTGAAAAATGTTGTATGGCAACACTTTGAAAAGATAAAAGTTGATGGAAAATACAAAGCTAAATGTAACTATTGCAAGAAACTGCTTGGTGGAGAAACAAAGAATGGAACAAAGCACTTGCACCATCATATAAACATATGTATTCAAAAGAAGGCTTTAACAAAAGGAGAAGGGGGACAAAAAACACTTTTTTCTAAGATTACAAGTGGTAAAAAGAAGTTGGCTTGTGGAGCTTATAATGAAGAAAATGCCAAGAGGGAACTTGCTACAATGATATATTGCATGAATATCCATTGTCAATAGTGGACCATATTGGTTTTATTAGATTGGTGACAACAATTTAACCATTATTTCAACTTCGTTCACGAAATACAATAAAGAAAGAGATACTCGGCATCTATGAACATGAAAAACAAGTTGTTATGAAGTTGATAGATACAAATAAAGGAAGAATAGCAATTACATCGGATATGTGGACTGCAAGCAATCAAAGGAAAGGGTATATGTCTATCACAACTCACTATATTGATGACAATTGGACCTTGCAAAATATAATTTTGAGGTACACCTTTTTTAATTTATATGTTTTCCATTAATTTTTTTTATGCACCTCTAGAAAGATTATATGTCTTACAAAATAGGTTCATTTATGTTCCCGCACTTCACACAGTTGATCGACTTTGCAATGCATTAGTTGATTGTTTGTTCGATTGGAATATTGATAGCACAAATGATAGCATGATTGAAAAAATTAAGGATAAGTTGAAGTTTGACACACTCATTAAGAAAGGGTCTGCTTACAAGATGCTTGATATCGCCATATGTTATAAGGATGTGTTTTTTATGTTAAAGCAACGTGAAGCTCAATACACTTCTTTGCGAACTGATATGTAGTGGGAATTTGCAAAGGATGTTTGTCAAAGGCTAAAACTGTTTAATGACATCACATAAATCATTTCTGGCTCCACATACCCAACTACCAACATATTTTTCCCAAAGATTTCTGAGATCAAGCTTGCAATAAATGATTGGGCTAAATCTCCTAAGACAACCATTCAAAATATGGCAATACAAATGTTAAAGAAATTTGAAAGTTACTGGAGTGTTATTCATGATATATTGGCAATTGCTTCAGTTTTAGATCTAAGGTACAAGATGGACATGTTAGAATATTATTTTTATAAATTGTATCGTATTGATTTTAATCTGAAACTTAGTAGGATTCGTCAAATGTGCTATGATTTGGTTTTGGAATATCAATGAAAAAAAATTAAACTTCTTCTTATAGAGCTACATCGTTGGAGTTGGGAAAGGATGTGTTGATAATGATGCGAATGAATTTTTAGAGATTATGGCAAAAAAGAAAAAATCTAGAACTACAATTATGAAAACATAGTTGGATTATTACTTGGAAGAAGATAATTTGTCGGTTACACAAGAATTTGATATCCTATCATGGTGGAAAAAAATGGGTTAAAGTTTCCAACCCTTTAAGAAATTGCAAGGGATGTTTTAGCTAATCCAATAACAGCTGTAGCTTCTGAATCTACTTTTAGTACTGGTGGTCAGATATTAACTTCTTACCATAGCCGACTTCATCATATTACTATAGAGGCTTTGATGTGTACAAGAAGTTGGATATGGAACTCAAACCATCTAGGTAAGTTACTCAAATTTATTAATATTTATTATTAGTATTTTTTTTTTATGAATTCTCATTTAATATTCTACATTTGGTGTTTGTAGGTGTTAAAATATTAAAAGGAAAATATGTTCTCATGAGTGAAAATGAATCTGATGAAGAAGGTACACTATATTCTAGTAATTAAAATTTTCAATTTCAATTATTACATCATATCTAATTTTTCATTTTTTTTCTATGTGTAGGTGGATCAAATGCAAATGAAACCACTGATCATTTGTAAAATTAATAAATGTTTTGGTTGTTATAAAATTTTAGTAATGTGTAATTGTTTAGCTTTTATATAATTATTTGAATTTTATTTAGTTGTTATTTGATACTTTAATTTGAGATTTATACTACTATAATATTTTTCTTAATATTTGACATCATGAAAAGAAAAAAGAGTATGTTATTTTAATATTGAATATTTTGATAGTATCATGATTCCGTTTTTGTGATTTTTAAAATTTTTTTATAAAAATTATTTAATTGATATTTGGAACAATAAAAAAATGGGTATGGGTATGTGTATAAGAAAATACCCGTTACCTAGTGGGGATGGGGATGGGTCAAAAATTGTATACCCGCTGGGTTTGGGGATGGGGATGGGGATGAATTTTTATCATGCGGATGGGGATGGGATCATGATACCCGTACCCATCCCGCCCCGTTGTCATCCCTAAAGTAAAATATGGCGTTTTGTAATGAACCACTGTAGCAACCGCAATTTTTGAGTTGTGTATAAAGTGGCGGTTTGTAGACGTAAATAGTGGCAGTTAAAACTACTATAATTTTGCTTACTGAAAGCACAATTTCAATGTAAATTGTGACACCTTGAAATGCCATTATTTCATTATATTATGATATTTTCAACTATCATAATTTAAAAACTATATATTATTTATAATTTTCACATACATTTATGATTTCATAATATAATAAATCTATTTAATAATAAATACAAAAATATAGACTTATAAAAGTACACAAAAAAGTAATCAAAACTAATTTTATAGATGTTAAGATAATAAAGTATTTCCATCATTTGATCATAATTATATATTTGTGTGAACATCAAAAAAATTAATAAATACGCATGTCAATATAAAAAAAAACACATATATAGACATTTTCTTCATCAGAATATCAATCTCTCTTCCTTGCTCCACTTGTTCCTATTTTTGTAGTAGTAGATGACACACCGCCTCCATTATCTGGTACCGGGAGTAAATAAACATATAAGTAATGTTTTATTGAAATAAATTAAGATATAAATACAACAACTTTAAGTTGTTTACTTAAGTAAATTATACCTCATTAACAAAGGGATGTGGCAAAATTACAGCAATAGAAACAAAGTATTCTGAAACATCTTAAAAAGCAATGTAGGTAAGCAATGCTTCCATTTGGATTTTTACAATTGAAAGTTCATTTTCTATCCTCACAAACATGTCCTTCATATTTGGAGAAGTTCCACTAGATGAAGCAAAATTCATACCAGTTAATCTTGTACTAGATGAGAGAGTCCTTTAACTCGACCTAGATGTTCTTTTCTAAATATAACACCAATTAGATCACATGGAGATATATATGATGTAGTTTCTGAATTTTGCAACATCAAATCGTCAATTTTTTCTTGCATAAAAATTGAATCATAGTTCAGGCCAAATTTAACATTATTATATTAAATACAGAATGAGAGAGATCATAGTTCAGACCCAACCATAATGTGTCTTATAGACACTATTTTTGAGACTCACTTTGTCTCACTCAATCAAATTTTATGTAAGCAAAGTTGACCATGGTTAAAATAAATAACTGAGTAACTTTGTAAGTTAATGTAAGCAAAATCCTACCAATGATGACATTGAAGTCTTATTGAAATTGCCCCATAAATACAAAATTATTGTTATATCAAGCTCTACTAAATATCCTATGTAGTTCCAAAAGCTTTTTTATTCATGGGGTGTATTAACAAATTGCAGTCATTAAAAAAAATGAAAGTCTTGTCAAACTTATTCAATATTTTGCAAATTAAAAAATTTGACTCCCTCCTCAATCAAATATTGGTTAAAGAATAAAAACATTAATACAAGAAATACATTGTGTCCTGATTTAGTGTAGTGACTTCAACCAAATCCTGATTTAGGAAATAGAATTCAAGAAAGAGGGAGATAATAGCTAGAAAGTGACTATTGATTAATAACTATACCGAAGATGATAGTGTGTTAATGAATATACATTTTATAAATAAAATATGGCAGTTTCCCACTATTAATAAAATGACGGTAAAAATATGGTGGTTGAGAAAATGCCATATTATGTTGTAAAAAGTGGCAGTTTCAAATAAACGCCAAATTAAAACTGCCACAATACACATGATTTTTTGTAGTGCTTCTTCCTTTTCTCATCCGGGATATGGGCATATGCGATGTCTGCGGCATTGGCCTTTTTTGAGGCATTTTGCGCCTGGCAATATGCGTCCCTCGCCAGGCGGCCTGAAAGTCTATGGCACCTGGCGCCTTGTGATTTACGCCAGGCAGTTTTGTTGAAGCAGCACTGGGTTGCTGGCATTGTATGCGTGATCTACAAGGTTTCTAAAATGTCTCGAAGGTCGGCTTGTTGGTGTTCCTTGAGTTATGGCTCGGAACGTATCCCTTGAGTTGAGCTTGGGATAAGGGTTAAGAACGTGGCATTCCTTGAGTTGTGGCTCGAAATTGCATCCTTCAAGTTGAGCTCGAGATGACAAATGAACACGGGGAACTCTTGAGTTGAGATCGGGTTAGCGAGTGTTGCAGGTGTGAGTGTGCTGGTTGTGGCCAGTACGGATAGGTCTAGATAGATTATCCTCCTCAATAATTGGCTGACGAGTTTGGTAGTCTTGGGATGTTACAAACTATGTTCGTATTGGGAACTCCACCTGGCGTTACAGTGTGTGATCCATAGCATGGTTTCCCGCATGTGGTCTATCGGTTGTGGCCGATAGGTATGACAATAAGACACTTTGAGGTACTCATTAGAAGATGTAGAACACGAATAACATGGTTGTGGCCATGTGGTACGTAATCAAAGGAGGGAATTTCATTGGTGTGATTGTATGATATATATATATATATATATATATATAATGTTTATTTGCATTCGATTACGGAAGCGACAACAATGTTGTGAGCCAAAGATTGGTGGAGAAACTAAAGTTACCAAAAGTGTTTTATATATGTATAAATATTTATATGTTTTATTCTGTTAAGCTCACCCTATCTGCTTGTGTTTGGCGATGATCGTATATGTGGTATACGTGAGCAAAGGATGTTACAGGTGGATCTGGTGAGGCATAGAGCCAGAGCGGGGCTAGTCTAGGATAAGGATTTTCGTCAGAGCTTTTATATTTTTATGTTTTGAAATAAATTGTAATCGTTTTATTACTCAACTTTTGGATAATTATAATAGTGTTTATAATTATGGTTGTTGGATTATTATGGACATAATAAAAGTTTTAATTTTCCCACGTTTTTGGGAATATAAGTTATAATTAATGATGTTTTATTAATAATTTCTTATTTTATTATTTAAATCCATAATCTCTGGTCATGATGTTACAACAACTAAAACCTCCTAATTGAACAAAATATGCGAAAATGAAATCTAAGAGTTCCATGCATTCTTTGTCCACTTTTTAGCCCTATCAAGGTCAACACAAATGTATTTTGATGTTCTAAAACTTTCCCTATAAGTGCCATGTCATTTGGAATTGAAATTAAAAAAGTCAACTTTGGTAAATTCGTCTAACAAAAGTCAACTCTGGCATTTTCACTCAATTTGGGTGATTTAGATTTTCCCGTGGCTTTTTGTAAACATTTTTAAGCTATCTTTGATCTTCTTCCCCGTAATCAACTCAAAACTCTGAACATGGAGGTTAGTTACACTAAACTCTTACTACAAGCTTATAAAATTAGACTACAACTACACCAACTCTACTGTTAGGTCTTTGTACCTAAAATAAAACCAAAATAATATGCTACTACCTATTTATGAACCTATATTGCAAGCTAAACTAGACCATACTAAGAGAACTTTTAAGAATTTTATCAAAAAATGCATTAAAAAGACCCAAGTACGCTACTTTTGTAAAACTAGACTAGAAATCTCACTAAGCTAATTCTAAGCTAATAACTCCTAATTAACATCTTAAACCTACCCAAAACAATACAATTAGCTAAGGAAAACTCTAAAGATAAAGGACATATCATAAGCCCAACAGAATGATTCTATAAAATCATTTTGTTTGAAAAGAACATTAAACCTAACAAAACACATATATGTACATGTTTTCTACATAAAAAAAAATATGTATAAAAAAATGTCTTAATTAACAATACATGAACTAATCCAATCCCATCAAACACAAATATCCATAATCATATAAATCACACATGAATCTTTACATAAAAGAATATGCATTAAAGAATATTTACCTTCCGAAAGATTTGTATGGAATATCCACTACACCTATGTTCGAATTCAAGTATAAATAGTCTTAGACAGAAACATAAAAGAGAAAACTGGAAAAGCGATAATAAAAAATTAATAAAATATGAAAAACGAAAAAAAATTGTCAAACTTTCTCTCGATATGAAAAGAATTGTGAGGAAGTAAACATTAATAATGTATTTATAGTTTTAAACATAAAGAATAAAATAATACAAATAATAAATAATATTAATAATAAAATTAAAGAGTAACAAAAATACATTATAATTCTCACTACAAGAAAAATTGATATTACCAACGTTTAAAATTCGTCGGTAATGTTTAAAATTCGTCGATAAATCAAAATCATCGACAGATTACTGATGGTAAAAAATTTATCATTAAAACTCTTCTTGGTAAATTTTTACCAACGAATATCTTGATCCGTCGGTAATTATCAACGAAGAAATTAGTCGATAAATAGCACGATCAAGTTCGTTTTCTTCCTCTTCCTCCTTATTCCTTCTTCTTCTGTTTAGGATTTATGTTTCCATTATTTTTTCTTCTTAAACTTCCTCAACCCCATCTTAGTAAATTCATCGTTGTCATCGCCATCATCACCGCTATCGTCACCACCACCACAATTTTCGTCATTGGTTCCTCGTCCCCCTTCTCCTTCCCCACCTTTTTCTCTCTCTTGCTTCTTTATTATTTCTCCTTTTCTCTTTCTCCTCAACCAACATCGTCGGGCCACCACCATGTCTCTGTTACTCCACTTCATCATAACCATCGCGCTACCACCATGCCACCTTCTTGTCACCGCTACCGCCGTGCCATTATCAGGCATCCTCATTTTTCCTCTACCTCTCCTTTCTTCTTCTTTTTCTTCTTCTTCTTCTTCTTCTTCTCTTCTTTTTGTTTTGAATTCTCTTCCAATATTCTAACCCAAACCTTTTTAAATTAAGTTTTGGGCAGAAAATTTTCTGCACTTTTTACTGATGAATTAATCCATCAGTAAATGCGTCAACAGTAAACATTTTAAATTATCGACGAATTTTAAGGTATGTAATTATCAACGAATTTTTTTCGGTAATTAAAATCTCAAAATTTGTTAGTAAGATTCATTGGTAATTCGTATTTATTGACGAAAATATATCTGTCGGTAAAATTGCATCAATAATTTCAAATTTTTTTGTAATAATAAAATTATATTTTATCATTTAATTAAATTAATTTATAATATTTGTTTTTCAAATTTATATATTAATTAAACCAATCACATATCATTCACAAACTTCCTCCTTATTTTCTTTCATTTTCTCCATATTTCCCTTAATCCAAATAGCTCTTACCCCTTATATCTTGTCAAATCCACTCATTTCTACTCCTTCAAATCTATCATCGAATCCAAACATATCGTGCAAGATATTAAGACTTTGCTAACTTTAGAATTGCAAGTATGCACAAATCTTGACTACATATGGATCAATGTAATTTTAGAAGACATTCATATTTTACTATTATAAATGGTTAATGATACAATAAAATCTCTTTTAAATTATCATTATGTGACTTAAGTACAAGTGAAGCTAGAGATCTTGTTTAAAACATAAATCTTTACTTAATACAACAAATCAAACCATGGTTCACAACTCATCCTAGATTTCTGACCCCAAATACATAATGTAAACAATTTAAAAAATTTGTTAAATATACAATTACATATTCAATTTACATTTGTACATACCCAGCCGAACAAATATGCTAAGTGATGTGGCCCAATAAGGCCCATTTAGCTTTACTAACCTAAAGTGGTTGAAAGATATTTTGAGATATATTTGTTGGTGCAAATATTCATATATTTACATTATATGTAATTAAATCTCAGTAGTTTGATTATGTCATTATATTCCTTATACCATATATTTACAAAATATTTGGTATGGGACACACGAAATTATATGTCCCTCTCCTTCTTTAATTTTGTTGTAGGACCCATGATGGTTTTTTTCTCTTTTTGTTTCCATTTTTTTCGTTGCTGCACCTGCAACTTTATAATCAGTTTTTATTTTTTAAAACATTCATTGTTGCCACTGTTATAAGAAAAATAAAAACAATTAAAGCTTTGGTTTTATTTCTAAGATTTTAACAGAAAGATTACGTTAGAGTTTATTAGTGGAGAGTGTAATATAAATCCTAATTTATTTAGGGTTTGGGGTAGAAAGAGAGGAAAGAAAGTGGCAAGCCAAGAACATGGAAGTTGCAGCCTAGAGAAGAACGTAAGGTGAATGCTACTACATGAGGTAGGGGAAGTTGACTTTACTTTCTGTTTTGTTTGAAGCTTGACCTTATTTTGTTTGCTTGATGAATGAAACTTGAAAAACATGCATGTGTAGGGGACGCTGAGTTGATTGTGTTCTTTTGCTTGTTCCTTTGCTTAGATGGGTTATTTTGTTTTTACGGTGCTGACATATCTTTCTACATTCACTTTTCTTTTCTTGAGTGATTGGATTGCTGTTTTGGATGCCCGTTTCTTAGCATTGGTGTGTGGGAAGCTTTTATTATTTCTCTTATCTTCATCTCACTTGTTTAGCTAGTAGTTTCATTTCACAACGTACACAATTTGTGGTTTCCATTGTTGCGGGGTTGTGGTTTGCCATGATGAGGGTTTTCAGGCATTTATTAGATGGCTTGTGGGGTGCATGGTGCCACTCTTTAATTCTTGCATTTTTCTTTTCTTTTCTCCTATCATGTTTAGGATGAGGTGTTCACTGTAGGGTTCTGTGGAATGGCCATGCCATTTGAGTGTAAGACAATTATAGTAGAAGTTTTGTGTATTGGAATCCATAGCATGTATTGTAATGGTTTTTCCTTAGCTTTTGGTTTCTTTACTTATTTCACTTTACGTGTTTGGGTTATTTTGTGCGGCCAAGATTTCTCTATTTTTACAAAATCATAATCAATTATTGTTATTTTTCTCTCCCTTTGAATTGGCTGTCATTGTGGTTAGCTTTGCTCTCGTTAATGGTTTCATTGTACATGTTAGTTTTGGGTCTTTTGATGAAAGTGTAAATAACCCTTTTTCTTTTAAAGCTTTAGGTCACTTGCATCCATGATGGGAGAAAGCACTTTTGCTTCAAACTTATTTTTAATTCCATGTTAGGTTATTTGACCAAGGGGCCCACGGTGCACCTACAATTAAAGCTTAGTGGTTTTTAGTCCACTTTCTCTTTCTTCAATTTGGTTCTAAAGCATTTAGGTGAAGTGGTTCATGGGTGAAAGCCCAAAGTTTGTTATAAATGCTAATATTATAACACTTTAAATTGTTTTTTTCATCCTTCATGGTTTAGGCGTAGAATTCGTTATTTTAGGTGTCAAAACTCTTTCACTTGTGATGGGACGTGTACTACTAGGACAACCTTGGTTTGTCTTTTACCACATGTTTTGTTTTCCTTTCCTTCATCACGTAAATGCATGGTAGTATGGTGGGTTGCCTTTGGATAGTTGGTTCCATTTTTATGCATGGTGCATGTTTTGCTTCTTTGTTATATTGCTTTTATATTATACTATGATATATTACATGAAAGGGTTGCATGGATACAAAAAAAAGAAGCAAACCAATAGGGTTGGAGATGTTTTCACGTGTTGTAGCTTGGTTCTTAGGGATGATGATGGTTCTATTTTAGATGGGTACAACTTTTAGTTTCATTAACATTTCATACCACATGCTTATTTCTCTCTCATCACATGTGCTTGGAATAAAACCAGGGGGCCCACATATGCATGCCTTTTGTTCCCATTCTTGATGTTTGTAGACTTTACGTAAAAGCTAAGTGCATATATTAGTGTTTTAATTGTTGCAACTTTGATGTGCCAACCATGGATCAAATTGACTTTATAGTTTTGTTTATTTTCTTAGATATGTGTGACCCACTTGTGGCTTTTATGAATTTATATTGCATGTTCAAAATCACATTTAAGTTGGTAGCAACCTTTGGTTCTCTTTAAATTCTCATACTTTTTGTTTAATGTTTTTTTATTTGGTTTTACTAATTGTCTTATATGATAATGTGTGGGTGACTTTTGATAGGATGGGTGTGTCCTTTGACTTTACTTTTTGCCTTATATCATGTAATGGTTATTTTGTTGAACGCGAATTATATAGTCATAGTTGTAATGTCAATGCTATGTCTTTTGCTTGGTTACATGTAATATTCCAATTGCACAGTTAAAGAATTAAAATGGTGGCTTGGTACTCTAGTTGTTTGTTGCTTCTATTGATTAGGAAAACACTTGATGAGTTTGTTGTTGAATGTATTGTTTGGTAAGTATATGGATTTCTAATGGAACTTTATTTTTCATGCATGATGTGGTGGTGAGTACTTTGCTGGCAATATATAATTCTCATGTGTTGCATGTTAGGAGTGTTTTGTCTTGCTCGAAGAATCTTTGTGAAATTAAGTGTTGTGTGAGGTTTTGCGTACCTAGAGACCCAGTTATGACTCTTTTGCCTGTGTGAAGCAGTGGAAAGTAGTCCTATTCGCCTGTGTGAAACAGTGGTAAAGAATTGGTCCGAGTGTTGTACTCTCTCACATGTGTGAAGCAGTTGGGATGGGAAAGATGTTTCGCCTTATTTCGACTCGTTGAGAGTATAGTGCCCGGTGTGCGATGCATTGACGTTTTTACTCATAATTCCTTGAGGAATAAGGGAGACAGTCTGGCTGCGATAGCGGGACACATCAAATCGTCTATTTCTAGGAAACTAGATGTTGTTGTGGGGTAAAAGGCCGCGAAAAAAAGAAGCTTGATCATGATTACTATGTTTAAGGATTCTAGATGAATATGATAGTTTGTTTGGTTTTGTATGGTTATTTGGATTTTGGGGGTTGTGTGTTCAAACCAAAGTTTGATTGTGATCATAATGCTTAAATGTTACTTGAATATGATGTTTAGTATTATTTGTCATGTTTTAGGTACAAATTTCTTTTATACGTTATTGTTTATGGTTAGCTTCACCCTATTTTTTTGTTTGTGTGTTTGTTGTGTGTGCGATGATCGTATAACGTGTGTGTTATACGGGAGCAGATGATAATGCAGATGCTTTTGACATGGAGTAGATTGATAAGAGACTGGGGTGAACTCAGGAGTTCTTATAATTTATTTAATTGTTTTAAATCAGATACTGAAAACTATGTAATTTTATTTTATTCGCAATTGTTATTTGAATTTTTTAAAATAAATTGATGGTTTGAACTATGTAATTTAAATCAAATTAAAAGTTTTTTTAGTACATTTTCAATAATAATGTTTTTTTGCCAATTGCGTTCATTTTCTAACTTTCTGTGACATCCCAAAAATTGGGGTGTTAAAGACCTTACACTCCTAAGCATGTTTTTTAAAATAAGTAGGTTGACAAGCCATGGAATCTATGGAGAGAGGAGGAAAGAAAGCAATGATGGATACATGACAATGAGCAAGGGCAATGATCCATTTAAAGAACTTGGAAGACCTATGACAAGGGCTAGAGTAAGGAAAGCAAAAGAAGCCCTACAACAAGTGTTATCCATATTATTTTACAACCCTAATGTTATGGGGAAAAAAGAACTAGGTTGTGAATTGCATCATGGCCCAATTGGAGAAGGAATAATATACCAATTTGCTATAGTTTCTTTTATTTAAATAAGGGCCCAGAGCTTTGTAAAATTGGCTGACCAAATTGTGTCTTGGCTTAACCAATTAATGGGCTTTAGTTTTGCTTTATTTTATAGTTGTAATAAGGACCCATTTGCCAACTTAAGAATCAATCTTTGGGAGACCAAGATGACGAATAGTTGAACGCTTTTGGGGTGACATTTGGGCTGCCAAATTTGAAGTTACAATCAACCATTAATTAGTGGGATCATTAATAGCTTAAGTGGGATATAATTGCAATTTGTGGGTCTTTGTAATTTCAGTAGTTAAAACTTCGATATAAGTTGAACCATTTTATCACTAAAAATAAGTTCAGTTTTATTCAGAAAAATATAGTTTATCTCTTTTATTTTACTGAAAGTGATTCTCCTAAGTTCTTAAGTGATTCAAGAACCTTTGGCTGTATCAAAGGACTTTCCCCTCCTTTGTGTGTTGCCTCCCTTGGAAAGATTGATTCTTTCCTTCCACCTTTTATATTTACATCTTATTCTTTTACCCAAAATTAAAAACTGACTTCTGTCCAGACTTATCTTATAGTCATAACTCTCATTCCACTCGTCCAAAATTAGTGTTTCTTAGGCCAAAATTGTATTTCAAAACGTGAACTTTCACCCACTTTTGGAATCACGTCAATTGGAGTTATATAACCCAAGATATTGACGTTTTTGCAATACTGGGCAGATTGGAACTTCCACCTCTTTCTAATCCACCATTTCACTAACTTTCCAAGTTTCCAACAAGATTTTAACCCTAAAGATCCTAAGTCAACCCTTGTGCAAATGGGGAACATATCAGAAGGCGTGCCCAATATGATTGTACAACCAAGAATATCCTTACATCTTAATTGAACATGGATGAGTTCTTTACATTATCTCAATGCAAAAGTGCAAAAGACATGTGGGATGTGCATGAAGTTACTCATGAGGGAACAAATGATGTGAAAAGAGCAAGGAAGCATGCTTGATCCAAGAATATGTGTTGTTTAAAATGCAACAAGGAGAATCAATAGCTGCAGTGCAAAAGATATTCACACACATTGTCAACCATCTTATAGGCTTGGGAAAGGAATTGGATAAAGAAGAGCTAAACAACAAAGTGGTAAAGTGTCTTGATAGGAGTTGGCAACCTAAGCTCACAACCATCTTATAATCAAGAAATCTATCCCCTACGACCACAGCTGAATTGTTTGGTAAGCTAAGGGAACTTGAAATTGAGATGGAAAGGCTAAATGAGCAAGAGTCAAGTGAGAAAAAGGTGAAGAATATAGCCTTGAAGACTAGCACATAAAAAAGTGAAGAACTCAAGGAGGATATGGCTGAATCAAGTGATAATAAGAACATGAATCTTCTAATTAAGAGGTTTGAAAAGTATCTCAAGAGAAAAGGCAACAAAGGTAATCCAAAGAGGTACAATTCTAAACAAAATGATTAAAGTAATAGTCCTAGTTTCTCTTGTTGTAATTGTGGAAAATAAGGACATATCAAAATTGATGTCCAAACATTAACAAAAAGAAGGAGAAAAGTGATGACAGGAAAAAGGAGAAAAAGGCCAAGGAAAGACGTGTCTACATAGATTAGAAAGACAATGATGATTCAACAAGTAGCTCATCACAAGATGAAACTAGAGAAGCAAACTTGTGCCTTATGGTTGGATATGAGTCATCTTCATCAAGCAGAGTATGTTCTTTGTCATCAAAAGACATGAAGGACTATAATCAATTATAGCATGACTTTGAAGAATTGCATAGTGAAGCTAATATAATTGTTGTCATAAACAATCGATTAAAAGAATTAAACAGTTGGCCAAAAACAAAGTTAATCAGATAGAATCAGAAATAGTTGACTTAAAAAATGATTTCGAACACCTGGATATGATTTACAATAATTTAACTTGTTCTTTTGAAAATCAGTTGGATACAAAACCTTGTGAAAACTGCACTTTTTTGAAAAATCAAGTTAAATACCATTTAAAAACCTGTGAAAAATTCATAAAAGGGCAAGCAAACCTAAAAGTTGTTCTTGGCTCTCAAAATTGTGTTTTTGGGAAGGCTAGACTAGCTTACAACATTGTCTTTGAAAAGAAAGCCAAGAAGTTTTCTAGTTTCTTTTCCAAATGTGATCCTAATAATAGGTCATTCATTTCTTGAATTTATTATATTAAGAAAGGTCATGTTTATTATAATTTCTATGCAAGGAAATATGATGTTCTAAAATTATTTATGAAATGGATCCCAAAAGGATCAAGAAAGGTGTTGTTGGCACAAATAGCCTGGAAGATTTGGTGCTTAACGATTTGATGAAGGTACATGAAGCCATTGCCTTAGATCATGTTGAAACCATGCTTAAATTGATGAAAATGTGAAGATTTTATGTTTCACGTGTTGATCAAGCCTTGTGTACGTGCTCTATATCTGGATCATTGATGAAGAAAACAAGCTTGAAGAATTGTATTCATGTTATAGACCATTTCAGATTGTATAGATGTATAGGGTCTTAGTTGTGTCTTTAATCTGTTGAAATGTTTTCAACAGGTTAAATGGTGTCTTTTAATCTGTTGAATAAGTTTTTAACATATTAAAAGGTTTGTTGGATTAATTCTAACTGTTATATATTCAATCAGTTGATTTATTTTCTAATCTACTGATTTCACTTAAGTTAAGTGAAATCAACCGATTGATTTGAAAATCAACTTGTTGAATTTCATAACAATTTGACTATAAAGTCTGTATTTTTCGAAAGAAAGATAAGAAGACCATTTTTTAGTGCGAAAATTGTTTGGAATTAGTGGACTCTCTCTCTTTCGTGATCATACAAATGTGCAACTATTGAAGATTGATCTTGAATCATTCTTGGAACCTTATGCTTGGTGTTTAATACTTGTAGAAAATGGTTATAGTAGGCAAGGTTGTGATACCACTAGGATTTGGTCTTTGTCAAGCTTTTAGGTTGTGCCTGGTGGTTTTCCAGGTTTGGAAGGAGTGTCTTGCTGTGCTGGTGTGATTCAAGTCATTGTGTGGTGTTTTTGCATATTTTGAAAGTGTAGTGTTGTAAACTTTGTAAATCTTTTGAAATAGCGAAAGTCAGGCTTAGGTTGCCTTGACCAATTGGATGTAGCTCCGATTTTAATGAACCAATATAAAAATATTGTGCATTGTTCTTATCCCTATCTCTTCTCACTTGTATTGCACTTTAAAGTTTAAAGAATCATGGTTTGAACCATATTTTTAACATTCTTGTGTTATCTGACATTATCTAGAGCGTTGCTCATGTTTGTGTAACTCATTTGAACCTATCTTGCTTGATCTTTCCTACTGATTCTAGTTTAAATCACAAATTTGCATATGTATAGTTTTTATAGTTTTTTAGCCAACTATTTTTGTAATTTAATATGTTGATTCTATCAATACTGTATCTATTTAATGAAATCAATCGACAATCTCTATTTTTAATCGGCTAAAAGTGTTTAGTCCAAGAGTGCTTGCATCTTTACTTCGTGGTCAATTTGATTCAACTTAAAACTGATTTAGGTTTTTAAAAGTTACCTTATTTTTTAACTAGCCAATTCAACCCCCATTCTTGGCATTTCAACCATTTCATTACTTACAGGTGTAGCCATGTTGGACCTAATCTATCAAAGGGTACCATGTATTATTAATTTATTTTGTAGGTCATTAAACACGAAAAGAAAGATTTGTGGTACCTAGATAGTGGATTCTCAAGGCACCTGACAAGTGACAAATCCAATATTTCGAAATTGGAGTTAAAGGATGAGAGTTTCGTGACTTATGGAGACAACAACAAAGTAAAGATACTTGGAAATGGAATCGTAAGCAATAGATCTTGAATCAAAATCAATAATGTGCTTCTAGTTGAAGAATTGAAGCATAACTTGATAAGTATAAGCCAACTTTGTGACAAGGTTATAAAGTAGTGTTTGAACCTAGTCATTGTCTCATTTTTTATGCATCTGGTAGCATAGTGTTATGAGTAATGAAATAGGTGAAATGCCAAGAAAGGGGGGTTGAATTGGCAAAATTAAAAATTTAGGTAACTTTTGAAAGCTTAAAACATTTTTAACTTGAATCAAATCAATCACTAAATGAGGATGCAAAAGCTATTGGACTACACACTTTTAATCGATCAAAAATAGGGACGATCAACTAATTTCATTAAACAGATAAAATATTGTGTAAATCAATAGATTAAAACACAAAATAAGTTGACTGAAAACTAGGAAATCTAAAGAAATTCAAATTTCCAGTTTAAACCAAAGACTTATCAAGATTGATTCAAATGAGTAATACAAATATGAGCGAAGCTTCATATCATGGTAGAACACACAAGAATAGGTCCAAGATTATTCAATTCAAATTTCTTCAACATTAAAGCACAAATCAAGAGAGAAGAGTTAGAGTCAAGCATAATAACACAAGATTTTTATACTGGTTCATGGAAATATGAGCTACATCCAGTTTTTCAAGCAAATCAAGCCTGACTTGCACTATTTGTTAAGATTTAAAATATCCATAAGATTACACTTTCAAAATATGCAAAAATACAACCTAAGATCTTTGAATCACACAAAAACTAATACAAGCACATCCAGACCACACTTGCAAACCTGAAAAACCACCGGGAATCACCTAGAAACTTAAGAAAGATTAAATTTAAATGAAGGCACACCCTAGCCTACCAAACCTCTTCCTCCAAGTTTCAAAAACCAAGTAAAAAGCTCCACGACAGATCCAATATCTATCTTCAATAATTGCACTTTTGTATGATTAAAGAGAGAGAGAGAGAGAGAGAGAGAAGGAGTTTTCCACTGAATATCCAATTATTTCACACTCAAAATGGTAAGTCTTTTTTTTTTCTCTCTAGAAAACCATAACTTATAGTCAAATCTTTAAGAAATTCAACATATTGATTTTCCAATCAATCGATTGATTTCACTTAAGTTAAGTGAAATAAGTTGATTAAAAAATAAATCAACTGATTGAATACATAACAATTAAAACTACTACAACATATCTTTTAACTTGCTAAGAAGTCATTCAACAGATTAAAAGACATCATTTAACCTATTGAAAAACAATTGAAGAGATTAAAAGACACAAATAAGACCTTATACATTTATACAATGCTAAATGGTCTACACTATGAATTCCAATCTTCAAGCTTGTTTTCTTCATGAATAATCCATATATAGCACACATATGAGGCTTGATCAACACGTGAAACACCAAATCTACACATTTTCATCAATTTAATCATGGTTCCAACATGTTCCAACGCAATGGCTTCATGTATCTTCATCAAATCTTCAAGCACCAAATCATCAAAGACATATGTGCTAATAAGTGTTAGTTAGGAAAAGAGTCAATAACATTTACTTGCTTAATCGGCATCATGCATCAAATAACATACAATGTCTTCTTATAAAAGATGATGATACATGGTTATGGCATAAAAGGCTTTGTCACATTGATATGCATTATTTGAATTGACTAAATAGAAAACAATTGGTTGAAGGTTTCCCAACACTCAAGTTTGAGAAGGATAAAGTATGTGAAGCATCCAAAAAGGGAAAGAAAACCAAGGTTTCTTTCAACCTAAAAATTGTGTTTCAACTAAAAGGCCTTTGGAGTTGCTTTACATGGATCTATTTGAAACTTCAAGAACAATGAGTCCTGGTGAAAACTTTTATGCAATAGTAATTATTGATGATTACTCTATATTCAGATTGATGAAGGATTAAATTGTTCCTTTTTAAGAATATTGAATATGGTGTGAGTTGATTAAGAAAGCTAAGTGAAATCTCCACTAGACATTAAGATAGCAAGCTATCTAGATGTGGAGGTTCCTTTCACAAAGCTCAAGAGAAGAAGATGACGGATTGATTCAAAACAAAAAGGAAATGGAAGGCACATAAACCATAGAAAACCAAGAACAATTAAAGGAAGAAGAAAACATAAAATAGAAATGAAAGAAATGGTAAAAATGTGAGAAGCATGCCACTACAAGGCTAGGCTAGAAGCCATGGCAACCTTGAAGATGAGTGGATGTGTGTCGCCACTTGCTATGCAAGATAAGGTTTAAATCTATTCACTCCCTAGGGAGGAAACTCTCACAAGTGGTTGAGACACAAAAGTGTTTTTACTTCAAAATGTTCAACCATTTTACATGTCTAGGAGCACCCTTTATATAGAAGAGCTTAGGGACCTCTAAGCAAATAAAAGATACCTAAGGATGTCTCTACAAAAACCTAACCCTAGCTTGTAGAAACTAGGTCAAATAAGGTTACAAAAATGAGAGACAAAATAGTCAATTATGGTGTGTGCAAGGCTAATTTCGTTCTAGCACAAAAGGAGACAAAGAATGTGTCTCATATGTCTCCAAAAAGTGGCCAAAGTGTGCTAAAAACAAAGGAGACCAAAGGTACATAGGTACACTTGTTTTATGCCTTTTACTTTATGCTTTATGCCTTTACTTTACTCTCTTATCCACATCATTTATGCTCCCCAATCACCATGCGCCACCTAGCATTGCTTTCTTACTCCTAATTAGCCTACAAAGCAAATAAACATAGATTAGCATGTTGGCTTAAGTCAAGTCAACTATAGTCAAAAAGTCAAACCTAGTCAAAGGTCAACAAGTCAACTAAAGTTGATTCAACTAAGTCAACTTAGGGAATAAAAAATAACAAACACAAATGAAAGGGATGAAGGATTAGTGAACTTCCTTTCTAAACATGCTTAGTCTTCTTAAGCATGTGCCTTCATCCTTGGTTGGGGTCAATCCTTCATCATCCTCCCCTTCTTG
>Ga0214544_1000852_pt1 | contig 60086 bp, 24 predicted proteins | sample CNSS3metaG_FD_160074 | JGI IMG/M metagenome (GOLD analysis project Ga0214544, IMG submission 160074) | Root nodule microbial communities from cowpea collected in UCLA plant growth center, Los Angeles, California, USA - CNSS3 | ecosystem: Host-associated > Plants > Roots > Nodule | place: USA... | reverse complement strand
AGTGGTGTCTAAGGTCTTATATGTGTAAGACTAATGTCATATAACCATATAGAACCATAATCTCCCAATAACCATATGCCATAACCATGCCCATAACCGTATATGAGAAATATATATAACTTATCAGAAAAAGCTGTTAGAGATTGAAAAACATTTTTTGCCTACTTCGGGTTGAAGATTAATTTTTTAGGAGTTTAATGGATATTTTTATCGATGTAAAAAGATTTACACGGTCAATTAATTTGTACTTGTTAAAGATATGTTTGAATGAAAACGTAAAAGTTATGTAATACCTTTTTTAAACCAATAATAGTTGAAAGAAAAAAAAAACAGTTTATCCTAAGTTCTTTTCACGGTTTATCCTTTAAGTTTATACGAAGAACTAATGTTAACAAACTATAAAAGGTATTTATGTCGATCATATTTACGTTTATCCACTTTTTTATATAAAGAAATCTTTAATTTCTGATAAGCAAGCAATATTTTGTTCGTTCCATACAATTGAAGATATGGAAGAATAATGTATGAAAACAATTTAATTGTTGAATGATACATACAGTTTATATTCCTATTTCTATTTCAAAATATTCAAAATCAATATTTAAAGTTAATTGAAATTTATAAAATTATTATGTAACAAAATGAAATTTAAACTATTTTATATTTTATAATTTAGAGCTAAACACTTCAAATGAACAAAACTTTAAAATCATCCAATAAAATTATATTTTAATTTAATTTAAGATGATATTTATATTATACATTATATTAATTATATTGGTTTATCCAATAATATATTTCTTCGTATAATAATAAAACGATAGTATAAATCTAATTAATCTTATTATAATAATTATTAAAATTTAAGTATAAATCTAAGTTTCATATTAGATAGAAAAGAGAAAGTAAAACACCATATAAAGATAAAGATCTAAAAATCCATTATCTTAATGTTTTAGGTTGAGAATTATATCAGTCTCTTATATGGTCAGACTCCTATCTTATTGGTATTGTATCTTAATGATGATAATAGATATTAATAAATGATAATCTTATTATAATAATTATTAAAAAATTTTAAGTGTGAGTCTAAGTCTTATATAAATAAATAAAAAATGAAAGAAAAAAATCCAAAAATTTATTATATGAATTAATTTTTTTGTAAAAAATAATATCAATGTCTCGTATGGTCACATATGTCATTGGTATAGTATTTTAGTGATGATAATAGATATTAATATCATATCATAAGAGTGAATTTGAAAAGTAAAACATATGAAAGTGACTTTATTTATTATGGTGGTGCGAGAGTCATCGGAGTAGGAATGAAGTAATGAACAATTATTAATATAACTTGGTAATAGTTAGGACCTAATAAAAAATTCAATATCTGTCTTGGCAATGCCGACATAGTCCATCTGTATAAATTTAATGTCTCCTTCCTTGATATATGTGCTATGTGCCTGGTTGGTAGCCAGGCTTTTCATAGCTAACCACCTTATTTTTTTTATACATAAATATTAGGGTTAAATATGTTTTTAATTTTTGAAATTTCAGCAAAATTTAAAATTAGTTTTTCATCAAATTTTTTGACCAATTTAATTATTCATCTTTCAAAATGCGTGAATTTTAATCTTTTTAACCAAATTTTGTTAAGTTTATCTGACATTTCAAGCGCATTTCATGATAGTATTTAAATTATTTACACTGTTTGACATATTTTTTCTTCAATGTTAACTTAAATACTATCATAAAATGTGCTTGAAACGTCAGATAAACTTAATAAAATTTGGTTAAAAGGACTAAATTCACGCATTTTAAAAGATGAAAGACTAAATTGGTATAAAGTTTTAATGAGGGACTAATTCCAAAATTCACTGAAAATTAGGGACAAAAACATATTTCACCCTAAATATTATTACAAAAATCCAAATAATTGTAATGTTATGAGTTTGGATAGGTGAGTCTCTAGGGATTCCACCGCTGAAACCGTATCTGGGAAAGAAGAATGATGAATGGAACTGGAAAGACGGAGGAGCCAATTTTGCAGTTGCAGGAGCCACGGCGCTGGAGTCAACCTTCTTTGAAGATAGGGGCATTCCTGTCAAAACCAATTATTCTTTGTCAGTTCAATTCACTTGGTTTAAGGATTTGCTTTCTACTCTTTGCAATTCTTCTCCCCAAAGTAAGTTTCTCTATTATTATGAGTTCGACACGTTTTAACATTAAACTAAACTTATTAAATATTTGTGAAATAAAGTGTAGGGCTTGTTTAATTAGGACCAAGACTCCACATTTTCATTCATCTTAGTAATACAAAAGTAATAATAAAGATGATTTTGTACAGTGAAAAGCAACAATGTTTAAAATCAGTTAGATATGTATAAGTCATTAGTAATAAAAATATTCACAGCAGCTATTTGATGAAAAGTCACTCAATGAGAGCTTTCATACTTTTCATACTGATCTATTAGAAATTTGTTCAATATATAGAGTACAATATCTTATGATATAAAGAGAGAAGTAAAACCTAATATGTTATCATAATATAAAATACAAAATATTTGATATTAATAAGAAATAATAAATATATTATATCTCCATCAATAGAATTAAGATCAGAATATGGGATATGATATTTCTAACACCCCCTCTCAAGATGGACATGAAGTTTATGGAGGTCTAACTTCAAAGTAGCAGTTTTGAAAATGAATCAGATGAAGAGAATCTTGAGGACTTGAGAATGTTGACGAGAAATTGGAGAAAGTCAACGAGAACCTAAAGAAAGTCGACGATAATATAGAGAAAGTCCTTACGAGAACTTAGAGAAAGTCACCAGAATATGAAGAAAGTTGACAAGAAGAACATGGAGAAAGTCAACAAGAACTTGAAGAAAGTCAACAATAACTTGGAGGAAGTCATGAAAACATGAGAAGAACTTGGAGAAAGTTAAAGAGAACCTGAAGAAAGTGAACGAAAATTTGGAGAAAATCGACAAGAACTTGCAGCGACTAGATCTGATACCATGGGATGAAGTAAGATTTGCCATGACAGAAAATCAATAAGAAAGTAAAAATAAGAGCCCTCGTAAACAACTAAAACTCCTCTCCACAGTGTGGATTTTAACAAGTTAATTGGTTATAAAGAATGTATAATAAGGTGTTGATAATATTTTTCATAATTTTATATATTTTTATATTCTACATGCATGTGGAGGATTTGTTTTATGCCCCGAAAATCCAAGATAATAATTCATTTTGATATTATTGATTTTTAATTAAGGTTTAATTTTGCAGGTTGTCTTGAGGAGGTTAAGAACTCATTATTTCTTGTGGGTGAAATAGGTGGAAACGATCTTAATCATGCTTTATATATAGGAAAGAGCATAATAGAAGTTAAAACGTATGTGCCTCATGTCATCAATGCAATATCATCAATAACCAAAGTAAGATTCTAATTTTCTTTAACCAAACTAATTTCAATTTTCCAATAACATTGCACATGAGTTTATCTCAAATTACCTTAATTGTTTAAAATATTTCACATCATATTCACATTAATATTCTAAAAATTTTGGTCCCGAAATTATTCTCAAAAAAAGTTGTTTTGCTTTACTACTTCTACGATTTGTTATCAAATTAGTGGTTAAAAAAAAAAAATCTCTATCATTAATTTGTTCCTTCATTTTCTACTACAAGAAAATATTATATCTTTGATGAAATTTTACGGGTTAAATATGTTTTTGGTCCCTCAAGTTTGAGCGAAATTTGGGTTTAGTCCCTCATCAAAACTTTTGACCAATTTAGTTCTTCATATTCCAAAATGCGTGAATTTAGTCCTTTTAACCAAATTTTGTTAAGTTTATCTAACATTTCAAGCGCATTTCATAATAGTATTTAAATTATTTATACTGTTTGACACATTTTTGCTTCAATGTTAACTTAAATACTATCATGAAATGCGCTCGAAACGTCAGATAAACTTAACAAAATTTGGTTAAAAGGACTAAATTCACGCATTTTGAAAGATGAAGGACTAAATTGGTCAAAAATTTTGATGAGGGACTAATTCCAAATTTCGTTGAAACTTGAGGGACCAAAAACATATTTAACCCAAATTTTAGTGATGAAAAAAAAAATCTCAATAGAGCAATATTTACCAACAGAAAGAATTTATTGGTAAAATAGAATTTTATTAATGAATTTTACCAACAATTTTTAAGATTTTAATAACCGACAAATATTGTTGTGAGTGATAAATTAGTAGACGAAATCCGTCAAGAATGCAATAATTTTATTGTCAATAGATATCTTTTTTCGTAAAGTTTGTTGGTAAATAGAAGCCAAAATTCTTGTAGGGGTCAATTAATACAATGGTAGATTTTATTTGTATTGAAAAATTATGGAATGCATCAATCAAATGGTGTAAAATTATGCAATTTATTTAAATTGATGATTTCTTTTTTAGAAACGGTGATAAATATGTAACTCCAAGGAATCAACTAAAGATTTTTATTGTTTTTGTTTTATAATTTCTAACTATTATTTTCTATTTTAGGTTTTAATTATTTTTTCCTTTACAGGAGTTGATTGGTCTGGGGGCTCACACGCTCATGGTTCCTGGAAATTTACCTATTGGATGTGGTGCAATATATTTAACAATTTATGAAACTAAAGATGAGAAGCAATATGACAAATTTGGGTGTTTGAAGTGGTTAAACGAGTTTTCTAAATATTACAACCATAATCTCCAAATTGAATTAAATAAGCTTCGAGCTCTTTACCCGCACCTTAATATTATCTATGTTGATTATTACAATGCTGCAATGACTTTATATCGTCGTCCTGCAAAATTTGGTAATTCATTCTTCCTAGTCAAGATGACCCTTCATGCATTTATACTTCATCAAAGCATATTTATCTTTATTTGATATACTTTGGTAACATATTGATGGAAGGTTTGAACAAACAAAAGTTGTTAGATTATATTTTCACAATGTATCTTCATACTTCATCAAAACAAATGACTTTATAACTGTAAAACTGTAACTTATACTTTGATTCGTATGCAGGATTTATTGATTTTAAAGCCTGTTGTGGAAAGGGAGGTTCATACAATTTCAATGCATCAATAATATGTGGCCATCCAAGTCTGAATGTCTGTGATGATCCTTCCAAGTATATTGCATGGGATGGAGTTCATTTAACTGAAGCTGCATATAAATTAATTGCTCAAGCTTTTATAGAAGGACCATATTCTCAACCTCAATTTAGTTCGCTGTGTTTGCCTAATGCAAATTTTGGTTATACACGCATCATCTAAGCATATGCTTATGGTTTATATGATATCAAAAGTTTTATTTGTTCAATAAAAAGATTGATCATATCGTCTAATTGATCTCCATGCTATTTTATTTATTTCACATTCATATTATTAACATCTCTAAGGATTTATGATATTACTATTAACACATTTGAGTTACTCTTAATATTATTAAATGAGTATTTCTATTAATAAATACATTCAATCTATACAACAATAAATAAAATATTCATGTCGAAATATTACCTGAACATTAGGTTAAATAGGAGGGAATGAAGAAAAGATGGAGTACATTGAACGTTCTAACTTTGAGGTACATTTGCTGATTAGAACAATATTTAAATATTTTCCTTAATTCCACACAAAAAATAAACAAGTTATTATTAAAATCTAAAACATTATGGTTACTTTTTTGTAACCAGCATTGGTATATAAATCAGTAACAGTTAGAATGGATAATGAGTGAGAAATAGCTTAACACGTTTTACACACATGGCAATTAGGCGTGATATTATTATTGGAAAGTGGAGAGCAGATAACGCGATGATCAGGATTCAGGCATGAGCATGGGTTGGTCTCTCCGACGTGTGGTGGTGCTGCTACCACTGCTACTTTTTCTTCCTACAAATGTCACTGCTTGCTACTCCTCACTCTTCAGCTTTGGAGATTCTCTCGCTGATACCGGTAACTTGAATTTTATTTCCTCTCCCCAGAGCCCCAATTGCTTGCTCCCTCCCTACGGACAAACCCACTTTCATCGCCCCACTGGACGATGTTCCGATGGACGCCTTATCCTCGATTTCCTCGGTACTCAACAAATTCCACCATACCCACTTTCTTTTCCTATCAATTTCTCCCTTTAAAATTCACTCTTTCTTTCTTTCTTTTTCTTGTGCAGCTCACTCTCTGGGTCTTCCGTATTTGGAACCGTATCTGGGTTTCAAGAATGGAGCGCTCAAACCGGCAAATACTGAGCAGGGAATGAACTTTGCGGTGGCCGGAGCCTCGGCCTTGGACCGAGGTTTCTTTGAAGAAAAGGGGTTCGCTGTTGAGGCCACCGCAAACTTTTCTCTGAGGGTTCAGTTAGACTGGTTCAAGGAATTCCTGCCTTCGCTCTGCGCTTCTTCTTCCAGTGAAGTTACTTTTTCTTTCCTTTTGTTGCACTAGTAAGCTAATCCCTTACAATTTACTAGTTTTGAAAACGAAATTTAATTATTTTTTCGCATAATTTTGTTCCGGTATAAGGGTGAGAACTTAAACGGAAGACAAAAAAGTATAGATAATCATCTTGACTCAAAGTAGTGTCGTTAATATAGTAACTTTGTTATTTGAATGTATAAAGTTCGATACTTTTTAATTAGTTACTTTTACATGTATTGAAAATTTGTTAATGTCATAATTAAGATTTTTCATGTCCCTGTGTATTTTTAATGGAGTGCTTTTCCATAATAACTACTTAAAGATCATCTAATCAAGTGTGGTAGTGTATAGTAACTATTCAACACAGAAGGATAAAGAGTTCACTAAATGAAGCTTAAAAGCAAGGATTCCTACTCTCCTAGTTATTTCCAATGGCATATGGGATTTCATTATTGCAGGCTGCAAAAAAGTTATTGGCAACTCCTTATTTATTGTGGGAGAGATTGGAGGCAATGATTATGGCTATCCTTTGTCTCAAACAACCGCATTTGGAGATCTTGTGCCTTATATACCCCAAGTAGTATCTGTGATCACCTCAGTGATCAGGGTAAGAATTTGATTCAATTGTTTAGTAGCCATTCCGATATCTTTTCGATTTGTAACTAATGAATCCATAGTCTATGGTTTATTAATTCATGCAGGAGTTGATTGATTTAGGGGCTGTAACATTTATGGTTCCTGGAATGTTACCACTTGGATGCAATTCTGCATATTTAACAACATTTGCAACCACAGATGAAGAGGAGTATGATCAAGTTGGGTGTCTGAAGTGGTTAAACACGTTTTATGAATACCACAATGAGCTGCTCCAGGTTGAACTAAATCAGCTTCGAGGGCTATATCCTCATACCAGTATTATTTATGCAGATTATTTCAACGCTGCATTGCGGCTCTACAATTCTCCAGAACAATTTGGTATATATCCATACTCATAGCTTTGTCATGTCAACATTTGTGGCTTGCAAGTAAATTGTAATCTTGATTAGAGAGCATTATAAGAAAAACTTAACCAAAATGTATTAAAGTCTTGTTAGGATATTTTTGATGATTCTTGCTCTGAAAGAGTGATACTGAGATATGGTTTAACGTTATTATTACAGGGTTTGGTGGAAATGTTCTGAAAGTTTGTTGTGGAGTTGATGGCCCTTACAATTACAATGACAGTTCCAAGTGTGGGGACGCAGGGGTGGTTGCTTGTGATGATCCTTCACAATATGTTAGCTGGGATGGTTATCATATGACCGAGTCTGCATATAGATGGATTGCCATAGGTTTATTAGAGGGATCCTACACCAATCCTAAATTTAATGTCTCTTGCTTCACACATGAAACCATCAGAGATATTTAATAATTATCTACGAAAAACGTGGATCGCTATGTGGAAGAGAACGTGGTAGCACCACTGATAAAGACCCTTCTCTTACCAGCTCCACCATGTTTTATTCATGTCTAAAGAAGATAGTATATGATTGCATGTCGTCTAGCTAAAATTTTTATTACCATTTACTTTTATTTATTTATTAATTTATTCTTTTCGAGTTTAGTTTTAAATTTATTTATGCCTTATATTTCACGCTAATAATAATGTATAAATGTGATATAAATAAAAATGTTTTAGTTTTTACATAAATTTTGCCTTGAATCAATAATATCCATTAATGTTTTTCTCCGTTACAGGCTATTCAATCAAAGTGCAATTACATTTGAACAATTGAATTAATCATAGTAAGTGGACTAACACAAAACAGCGGAATGGTTGTTGTTACATGGTTTCCTGGATTCGTGTTGTTTTTCTTTTTTTTTAAATCATCTAAATACTTTTTAAAGATAAATTGTAACAAGACCAATCAAACCTTTAACTCAGAATATTTCCTTTAATGGTATCAAAATATACACCTTATCTATTTTTTATCACATGCCGTTTAATTCTTTAAACGTAATGGATATTTCTTTAAACGTAATGGATATTTTATAAAATTTTAAAATATGGTTTTCACCTTATTGAATGAGATTTTGTTTAATTTTACTTTCTATTTATTTAATCTATAACATTTTCATTTTTTTTACATTGCTTATAAAGTTTTATAATTTATATTAAATTTAAGACATATTTTAACCTGAAAATAAAATCCATATGCTAATATCTCGTGCCATCTGTCTCCCAAATCATAAATATACTTTAACCCAATACCCAAAATAGATCCCGGAATGCAACTTTAATTTATTTATGGATAATGATATTTTAATTTTTTCTATTTATTATTAACCCATTATTTTATCACTTTTATATTATTTATTTTGATATTTTTTAATATGTGATGTAATAAAAATGATGAGTTAAAATAGTAGATTATATTTGTATTGAAAATTATATTTGGAGTAAAATATGCAATTTATTTAATTGATGATTTCTTTTTTTGAAACGGTAATATAACTCCAAGGAATTAACTAAAGACTTTTATTTATTTTTGTTTTATAATTTCTAACTAATATTTTCTATTTTAGCTTTTAAAATTAATGTCTCTTGTTTCACATATGAAACCATAATAGATATTTAATAATTATCTATGAAAAACGTGGTAGCAACACTACCTCTAAGAATACAAACTAAATATGTCAAAGTGGGCCAAATTTACAGAATCGGCCCGCTAGCCTGAGAACCGGTCGTGGTTCGGCACGCCTAAATTGCTAAACTAGCAGGTCAAAGGTAGATCGGCTCGTTCTGGTCTGGTCTGTCAACCTGTTTTTTTTATATATATATTTAAAAATTAAAAATAATTAAAATAAATAATTTTTTATATTATATAAACAAATTTATATATATAAAAAAAGGATTAAATATGTTTTTGGTCCTCAAGTTTCACTAAATTTTGGAATTAGTCCCTCTTTGAAACTTTATACTAATTTAGTCCTTCATTTTTAAAAATGTGTGAATTTAGTCCTTTTAACCAAATATTGTTAAGTTTATCTAACGTTTCAACCGTATTTCATGAAAGTATTTGAATTGTTTACACCGTTTGACACATTTTCGCTTCAATGTTAACTCAAATTTCATCATAAAATAGGTTTAAAATGTCAAATAAACTTAACCAGATTAATTAACTCATTCTAATTAACACATAATTAGGTCAACTGAATAAAAACCCAACCAAGTAAGGCCCATGAACCCTAATATAAAAGGCACACTTTACAAAGTACATGATTACGTTTCCTTTGACATTGCTTCCCTAATATCTCAAATTGACTTTGGCATCAGAGTGTCTTTTGCAAACACTTTCCCTCATTTGAGTTATATATTATAGTAAAATGAAATGCAAGTACATGGATAGTTGTTAAAATAAAATGTACACGTATTGTGAAAGATGATATAGTACAAAATAAAAACAACACGAAATTGATGTTAAATTTTTTAAATAGAAACTAGTGTAAATAGAGACAAACAGAGATATATCAAAAGATATTGACACATAGAATTAGAGATATTATTTTCTTCTAATGATAATTATTAAGATTAAAAAATAATATTTAGATATAAATGTGTTTATTCTAAATTATAAAATTGACATAATAATTAATTAGTAACATGTAGTTATATGATTAAAATTCTGAATTAGACTTTTTAGTTAAATATTATCTTAAATGAAATATTTTAACTTGTCTTTTGTTGATAAAATTTATGGTATAGGAAATATTTTTTAATAATAATAATACAAATAAAAATACTAATGCTGATAATAATACCAAATAATAATAATAATAACAATGCTATTTGTAACACTAAAAAATATAGGAAAAATATATTTATAAATTGCATACATGAGACATGTATAAATGCACTCAATATGTAATTACAATCCTTTTAGTATGTTTTTTTAAAGTTAGTTTCTACATAATTTGAAATCAAAAGAAGGACTATGAGTAATATATCCATACATGCATAAAAGTACTCTTCACAAATTTATTATAAAATTATTTAAACGTACTAAAAATATTATAAAACTTTAAAATATGTTTTTCACCTTATTGAATAAGATTTTGTTTAACTTTACTTACTATTTATTTAATCTATAACATTTTCAGTTTTTTATCATTATTTAAATAAAATTTTATAATTTATATTAAATTTGAAACGAATTTAAGCCGATAATAAAATGCACTTGCAAATATCTCGTCCCATCTGTCTCCCATTTCATAAATATACTTTGACCTTTGAGTGAATGAATACCACAAATACCTGGAATGCAACTTCAACGCATTTAGTTGTCCGTACTTCCAACGGGCTGGGTGAATTCAAGTGTATTTGGATTTTTCTTTTTTTATGGGCCAACTTTTTCTTTTTTTCTCTAACCTCTTCCATCTTCTCCATTAATTTTGAATTAATCAAAACTAACTTTTAATTATCTACATTTATATGCGTTAATTAACGTAAATTATCATTAATACAGTTTTTTTTTTTTATATAAAATGACTACTCATAATAGTTTATGTTTATACCATATTGTATTTCTTTGTTATATTAATCATTAACTCAAATCTTTACTATAGGTTTATATCTATGTATGTCTACAATCCAAATTTAATGTTTGTATTCTAGCAAGAATAACATTATTTTTTTTTGTTTGATCGGAAAAAAATTAATTAAATAAAACATTTGGTATGTTCCAATTCATATACAATGTATTAAGAGTTAATACCTAAACCTTAAAATTTACATTACATCCCTGTCGATCCAAAAAACTTTACTCAATACATTTAAAAACAATTTTAATCAAACTGCCTTTAGGAGATAACTTGTTACTCACACAATTATCCTGAGATTTGCATATTCCATATGAGATTGATAGCGATTTTTGTACCCAAATAACATGGTTTGCTTTTAATTTTAGCCACATAGAACATTGTACATAAATATTATGCAGATAGCATAGTTTTGCTTTTTGGGTAAGGATTCGGTCCTCGGGAACTCAAATTCTAGCCTGCCGTGTTTTATGTATTTATTTTTACTTCCTCATTCACGATTCGGTCTCTAGTACTCGAATTCTAACATGGTTTTTTTTTTTGTTAAAAATGAATTAGATTTAGGATATTTGAATTTTTTTGAAATATAGATTAAGGTGTTATTTTTTTATTTTTGTTTTTGTAAAAAATGTTCAATTAGAGGTTAAAAAAATATTTTATTTTTAATTTCTTTGGTTAAAAAAATATATTAAAATAGACTTCTTATTACATATTAAGTTATTTTAGGTATAATTTAGAAATATATGAAAGCAACTGTAATTTTTATATTTTTGAATTGTTGAGTTTAAAACCTTTTAGAAAAATGATTTAGTATTGTGTATTAATTTATTTTAGATATTATTTGGAAAAATATAAAAGTAAATGTAATTAAATTTTTTATTGAATTTCTCGAGTTAAGAATTAAATAAAAATAAATTTAGCGTTGTGTATTAAATTATTTTAGGTGTAATTTAGAAATATAAAAGTTAATTTAATTTAAAAGTCTATTTTTTAATTTTTGGTGATTTTAACAAATTGTATATTAAAATGCTAAAAAAATAATTTGAATACTTAGTTTTTTTATATGGTAAGAATTTTTGTTGTAGTAATTTGTAATGTAGCAATGTTTTTTTTATAGCAAAAACAAATATTTATGATTATTAGTTAATGTCCAACAATGAGTTTAGTGTGTGCAATCTGACAAAGGTATTGTGTTAAATTGAACTTTTTTTTTTAAGTACTAAACATCTGTTCTGTGGGCACTTTATCTGTACATGAATAATTTTTGTAGTCTTCGAAACTTATGTTATGGCATAGAATTCATTGTTTGCATTGTAATCTGAAATTTGCGGTAATAGAATTCCATAATTTCATAATTTCCAACTTGTCCACAATGTGTAAAAAAATTATATTGTAACTCCCCACTTATTTGCATATTGCTCCCCACATGTTTGTTACTGTTGTTGTATATTATTATTATTATTTTTATTTAAGATTGACTCCAATGAAGTATTTTGTTGTTGATAAGGACTCAATGTAATATTTTATCCATATTGTCTACATAGAACATCTTGTTTATACGTTACAACTCAACGCAACTTTTCACTTATTTCTACATGGCTCCCAACATATGAGTCAGTGATGGTGTCATATATTTTTCCGTTAAGATTGATACCAATTGACTTTATTTTTGTTCATAAAGACCCCAATTACATTTTTTTGTTCATATTGTCATTCATAATTTGCAAACTGTGAACAATGTATACAAAAACCCTAACCTAACTCCTCACTTTTTTGAATATTGGTCTCCACATTTTTATGAGTGTTGGTGTGTTTTTGTTTTTTAAAGTTAATATTTAAAGTTAATACCTACTATTTTATTTCATCATATAACAATAAATTTTACATTATTTATTTGTCTCAAAAAATAAACACTATCAATTAAATTCTTATAAAGAAATCAAAGTACAAAAATATAAATAAAAAATAAATTCCTACCTCAACTTACTTTTTTAATTTTAAATATTCAATAAACATACAAAATATTAATAATATAACACCACCTCAAACATTATACATTAATTATTTTTATTTTTTTTACCTCTATTATAATTCATAAATTTTTATTCCAAAATCACTATTATAAAAAAAAACTCAACAAATTAAAAAAAAGATTTACTTTTATATTTCTAAATTACACATAAAATAAATTAATACACAATATTATATCTTTTTAAGTCAACAAATTCAAAAAGAAAATAAAATTAGTTTTTTTTCAAAATAATACCTAAAATAACTTAATACACAAAACTAAATCTATTTAAAAAAATTAATCTCTAATTCAATCACTAAAAAAAAAAAAAAAAAAAAATTAACACCTAAATTTATTTTTTAAAATAAATTTTAAAAATCCTAATTCAACTACTTAAGAAAACGAAAAAAAAAAAAGTGTAAAATTTGGTTTCCTCCTGGAAACCGAATTTCAACTAAGATTGGAAAAAGAAAAATCTACAGCCCCTCACAGAATTCGGTCCCTATTAGAGACCAGAATTCCCAACACAAAATCAAAATCAAAAGTGTGCTACCTCTGTAAATTTTGTCTACAAATTTTGTCTACAGTATGCTATATAATATTAAATACAAGCTGTGTTATTTGCATAAAAAAATCGATTGACATATATATATATATATATATATATATATGTATATATATATATATATATATATATATATATATATATATATATATATATATATATATATATATATGTATATATATTCCAAATTACATATTATAATATATAGAAGACTTACATTATAACAACTTCAAAAAAAAAATAGAAATTAATTTATATACCATACACTTTTTATTTAATTCTCTAGATTGCCTTAATAATTTTAGAAATGATCAATTCCAATAGTTTCTAAAATACTTATTTTCTTGAATTTTCTATAAATTTGCATCCCTATTTAAGGAAACTCTATATTGTGCCCCGAATATAAAATATTGGCGAAAATTCCCGACTAGGGTTAATTAGGGTTAACTAGACGTTAGCTAAAAGATGAAGGACATATATAACCAGAATCGTTTGTATGTTGAATTCTCAACGATGGCCATTAGTTGCTTTCGTCCTCTGTTGCTCACCGTCAAAATTAATCAGAATCTAATAATGTCCAACCACTTACAACTCATAACTCTTTTTTCTTGAATCTAATAGAGTTGACATAGTATATCACAGATATATCAATGAGAAAGATTAGAAAAACACATGAGAATATTTAAAGCTCAACCGCATTAGTGGCTCATATAACTTTCCCTCATAATTGTATGCTCTACTTATATTTGAGTTATTTCTCAACAACATATTCATAGAAACACTATGAAGATCCATATTTTGTTGGTCATTACTTCCTTAACCTTTGGTTTCCATGAGAAAGTTGTTTCAAGTCCAAGCACTGGCCCATATAATGCAATCTTCAATTTTGGTGATTCTTTAAGTGACACTGGCAATTTTCTTGCTTCTGGAGCCTTGTCATACCCAGTCATAGGAAAGCTTCCTTATGGTCAAACCTTCTTTAATCGTTCAACCGGCCGTTGCTCAGATGGACGACTAGTAATTGATTTCATAGGTACCTGCTATGTAAATGTGTAAATATATATAACCACCATGACTTGCTTCTTCTAATACTCACTTGTTATGATTTTTTAATTTATGCAGCTGAGGCATATAAGTTGCCATATTTACCACCCTATCTGGCATTAACCAAAGACCAAAATATCCATCCTGGAGTAAATTTTGCCGTTGCTGGAGCCACAGCACTTGATACAAAATTCTTCATTGCAGCCGGGCTTGGAAAATTTCTTTGGACAAATAATTCATTGAACATTCAGCTTGGCTGGTTTAAGAAACTTAAACCCTCCCTTTGCACCACTAAACTAGGTAACACTGAAAACCAAACAAAAACACTTGCATATGTTTTTCTTATGATGTTTCAACAATAAAACATGTATTTCATCATTGTCCCCTTGTATGTATGTCACAGATTGTGATAGGTACTTCGAACGCTCTCTCTTTCTGGTGGGGGAGATTGGTGGCAATGATTATAACTACGCTGCCATTGCCGGAAATATCACTCAACTTCAAGCAACCGTTCCTCCTGTTGTTGAAGCAATAAAAACGGCCATCAATGTATCTTATATATCAAACTAAGTGCATTTTATATCAGTCTGAACTCAATTTCTTAAGAAACGTGGTTAATAACAATGTGAGTGCATTTTATTGGATGAATTAATTTCACTTTCCTCCCTTGTTTTGATAGGAATTGATCGCTGAAGGAGCAAGGGAGCTGTTGGTGCCAGGGAATTTGCCAATTGGGTGCTCTGCGCTATACCTGACTTTATACAGAAGCGGGAACAAGGAGGACTATGATGGAAATGGATGCTTGAAATCTTTCAATGGTTTTGCAGAGTACCATAACAAGGAGCTCAAGCTAGCTCTGAAGACACTAAGGCAAAACAATCCTCATGCAAGGATACTGTATGCAGATTATTATGGCGCTGCCAAACGGTTCTTCCATGCACCAGGACACTATGGTTAGCTCTTCTGAAATAATTTTATATTATCAAACTAATCTTAAATTATGTTAGATGGCTTTCAAACTAATGATATTTGTCATCATAGATGATTTCAAAATTATTTATTATGCTGTGGTACCATTTTGAAATCACGCTCAACATTGCTGGATTTGGTTGGAGAAATTTATTTTGTAATTATTAAAAGTGACCTAAATTTGTATGAGTTGATTGAATGTGCAGGGTTTTCTAGTGGGGCGTTGAGAGCATGCTGTGGAGCAGCTGGGCCATACAACTTCAATATATCAGCAAGGTGTGGTCACATTGGTTCAAAGGTATGTGCAGATCCATCGACACATGCAAACTGGGATGGAATTCATTTGACAGAAGCATCATATAGGTACATCGCCAAAGGTCTAATTTACGGTCCATTCTCATATCCTCCCCTCAAGACCTCTCTCTACAAGATACCCTAGTCTTCATAGCACCACCAAAAAATATCTCACAATTACCTCCTAAATAATAAATGTTCACTTGTTTGTAGCATAAGTATTGTCTGAATTCCTACACAGGGCCTTTCTTCCTTATGTTAACAAAATTAATGAGTCACATTCAAAGCATGCAAGACCTGCACATTTCAATAGCAATTCTTTGTTGACTCACTGTCAACTGCACCATTGACTTCGGCTCTTCTCTATGTTTGGATGGTGAGTTTAGGGACTAAAGAAATTGTGATGACAGTTAGATTGCTTGATGCAGATCGTGTTCGGTTGTGTTAAGAATCTTGAGATTTGAGTTTGCTTGTACTCTCATAAATTTTGTTAAAATATACATGTCTGATTATTAATAGATAAATGTGACATTGTTCCAAAATTTCTGTTTAACTAAAAACGATAAAGAGTAACTTCTGTGTGGATTGAATAGTTTATATAAAGTTTCATCATGCTTTAAATATATATACACAGTTATTTAAATATCATGGTATTCGAATTTAAAATGTTAAACAAGATACATTAGCATTTAATTCAAAATAAAACAAAATAATACAATATAATGCAATGCAATGAAGTTGAGGGCGTTTCTTGATTTGATTTTTCGGAAACAGTTTGTAAAATCTTTGCCAAACTCAGTGGTCCGGTGAAAACATATCTACGGCCCAAGCCCATTTTAGTAGTATAAATTATGGGGTCTTCTCCCTGCACCTCCAACAGTTCTTCTGTACCCCCCAAATTTACCCTTATACCCTTATTTAACATATGAGTGAAAGTGGGTGAAAGTGGGTACGGACACAGTAAATTTCATTTACTGCGTCACCAACATTCCTGAACCCCCAAAACGTTACTATCACTATTTCTTCTTCTCCCATTTCTTCTCCCTCCCACTCTTCTTTCATTTAAAATTTTGCTCAGTTTCATTCTTTGTGGTCCCTGACAGCTTTAATTTTTCTGTCCTTCATTCTTTCATTGTCTCTGGTGTGGTGGTCCCTCTTCCGGTTTGTATCACTTTCATTAATTTTTTTTTAAAGGAATGTTGTTTGTTCTTGCTGTCTCAGCGTTGTGTTATTCTGGTTGAAAGTTGTGTGATTGTTGGTTGTTTGAAGGAAGGTGGTATTGTCACTAACTGCATCCTGTTATCTTCTCTCCAAGTGTGGTAGTTCCCCGTCTCTCCAGGTTAGCCTTAATACTAGCTTTTTTTTCTGTTTGTGATGTGAAACGGAATTTGTTTTCCGTTTCAGAAACTATAACACGAAATTTTTTATGAAACGGATTCTGGCATGCGTTTCAAACATTTACCAAACGGATTACGTAAGCCGTTTCATGAAAAAAAGTCAAATTGTATGGGAAACGGATTACGAATTCCGTTTCGTAAAGTTCTGAAACGGATTCTGTAATCCGTTTCAAAAAAAAAATTGCAATTTTTTTTGAAACGGATTACAGAATCCGTTTCAGAACTTTACGAAACGGAATTCGTAATCCATTTTCCATACATTTTGATTTTTTTGCTTGCACCCCCATTCATAACAAAATTACACCCCACACCATTATTTTTAAACCTTACTCTTTGTGATAAAAATATATATATATATATATATATATATATATATATATGTACATGACTCATATTCGTAGCTGGTTTCTTAATTTAATAATATAGTTTCTTACAATGACACTTTGTTTTTGGTGTTTTAATTCAATAATGGCATAAGCCTAATGCGTTTCTTAAGAGTTGATAAGGATTTTCCTTTTGTTTTCACCGGACCAAAACATATCGCGAAAATTTGTTTGTATGTTTGGGGAAGGAATATTTGAAGGTAAAAGAGAATTAGAGTTTGGTGCAGGGGATGAGATATTATAATCGGGTGATCTTTGTAAGAGGAATTTGACAGCGACTTATCAGATTAATCTCATGTTCTTTTCTTTTCCAAGATCCTTTTATTGTCAGATAAATGGGGCTAAAACGGATTTCACGAAAAACCAACAAAAAAAAGCCAAAACGGATTCTAAAATCCGTTTCAGCGTCCTCATACACGGATTCCATAATCCGTTTCTGAGAAAAAAAAAACGAAACAAAATATGTATTCCGTTTCATGCGCCCTCCACGGATTCCATAATCCGTTTTTGTAAAAAAAAAAAAAAACGGAATGTGTATTCCGTTTCATCTTCACCGACACGGATTTCGCAATCCGTTAAAAAAACTCCATTTGTTTGAATTAGAATGTTTATTTATTTAGTATATGCATAGGAAATCAGTTAATGGCATTATATTTTATTAATCTTTTAACTTTTTTTAAAATATCTATTTATTCACAGCGTAAGCAAATGCGAATTTGTCTGTATTCTCTTCATCTACTTTTTGAAAACCGAAACGAATCAACTAAACATAATTTTGGGTTTTTCACGAAAGAAATGATCACGTTTGTTTAACAACCATATTTTTATCGTATTCACAACTGCTCCTAACTAGATAGATAACTGTTCAAAACATTCTAATATTAAACTTAAGTGTCACTGACTCCTCTTAAATTCATAATTTTTCTATTAATTTAATAGAATATATATAATTTTGATAAATACAAAAACACATGTCAATAAGCTAATAATTAAATGTTTAATTATATATTGCTTAAAAATGTTGTTCTAAGAATTAACTAAATGAATATTGAATTTTAAAATCTCTATTACGAAGAAACCAATTAGCATGTTTCACAAAATAAAAAATATATTTTTCACAGATAATTTACTTGCTATTGTAATTTCTGAGATATTGCTCATCCCAAAAGAATTTTTATTATATTTAAAAAATGTTTTTATAAAGTGTGAGTGCAGAAGAAAGGAGTGATCAAAACTGAGGGAGAAGTAATATAATATATATTAAAAAAAAGAAAAACTTTAGTGTGATCACGTGGAACAAAGAGTTTCTATTTCTATCACTAGTAGTTTGAAATAACATAAAAAGAAACATCACCTTTTGAAATTTGATTTAAACATTCAGTAATGACAGATTGATATTTAAAGTGAATCATTACTATGAAAAAACAATTAAGTGAAACATTGAGAGAATGAAAATAAATTAAAGGTTATCAGTATTTTATAAATGTCAACAAATTTAATTAAAATTTTGAAACAAAAATAATATAAATAAGGTTAATTTAAGAAATTATAATTGAAGTTATGGATAACAAATCTAGACCTGCCCTCAGGCCACGGATTCCATAATCCGTTTTTGTAAAAATCAAAAAAAAAGAAAAAGAAATGGAATATGTATTCCGTTTCATCCTCCACCGACACGGATCTCACAATCCGTTTCAACACTGTGTGGATGCTCCAGAGAAGAACTGTGTGGAGGCTGTGTGCGAGAATGTGTAGAAGAAGAGGAGAAGACGGATGAAGACTGTGTGGAGAATGTGTGTGGGAGAAGAGGAGAATGAGGGAGAAGAGATGGTGCGCTAAGTCAAAAATTCCTGATGGGGTGATTCTTGCTTTTTATTGGGTTTGTTTTGGGGGTGCAGAGCGTTAGGATAGTTTTGATTGGGGTGCAGGAGATTTTATTGTGTTTTCTCTTTCTTCGTTACCTTTTTACTATGGGCAAAGCTGGAAATATATAAAGTTTTGGGGATACAGGAGAAAGGGTTAGGGGTGCAGGGAGAAGTCCCCTAAATTATAATCTACTCGATGAACTGAACCAGCCGAATATTATATTTGGATCCGTAAAGTCCAAAAGTAATGGTAAGTTTTTCAAATGGCTTCTCCATCGATTAAAATAAGAGTTTACCGATTATGCAATATTGCTATAGACAAATTTATCCTATCAATAAATCATAAATATTCTTTATATGAATTTCAAAGTATTTATTATGAAAATATAAATAATTAGAGTGTTTTGATATTGAATGATAGTATAAAACTGTTTTATGTTTTTCATTTTTATTTTTATTAAGGAAAACAAAATTCACATACTCTCCATAAACTAAAAAAAAATCATTACTACTTTGTTAAAGACTGAATCGATAAAAAAAAAATCTAGAATCAAACTAAACAAATTCACTTTCTTTATTTAGATATAATAGTTAACCACTATAATATATATACATATATATCTTAAATGTTATTTTATAATTTTATATATGTCTATTTAAGTTGTACTGTAATTTTGAAATATAAATTATATAATCTTTTATAAAATGAAAGATGACATTGGAATTATGAATATAGCAATAGTTCATATTTCTCTATTTAAACTTTTTTTTTCATCATAAAATGTATAATAATAATTATTTTACTAATTTTGGCAACCTTTATAAAAAAAGGTTTTAAAATTTTATAATAATAAAAATCACGAAAAATCAATTAAAAAAATAATAAAAGTTGATAAATCAATTAAAAAAACAATAAAAGTTGATTTTTGTGATTTTATATTTAATTTAAATAACGAAAATCAAACCGAGCCGTGCTTTTGAATCAAAAGATTGATCGTTCGTAGTCTGTTCCCCGATCACAAATGACATAATTTTCTTATAATTCTAAATAACAGAGAGCAGGGTTTTTCTTACACTATAGTAAACAAATCCAATTATCAAATAATATTTTCTCCCATTCCATCGACAACAAACGAAATTAAGGCATTCTCAATTCTGAATTAAGGATCAAAAGTCATCATCCTCACGATCCATGAGCTTCCACGAACCATCATTTTGTTGAACCATACCCTTATTCTTTTCGACCCTCCACGAAACGGGAACAAGCAATTCATCTTTCAGAGCATCCAAGGTCTTGTTCACAAGTGCAATATCACGATTAACCTCAAGTTTGAACGCTCCTCTGCTTCCCTGTGTTCCCGCCACTCCATGCAAGTAACCCTCCAAATTATGCCAACTAAGTGGGTTCCCAGGATTCTTCAAGTACATTGATTTTCGGGTATCGATCTTCAACTCCTCACCTACATCCGAATACCCCACAAGGGGGTAGTTTGGAACAATGTCTAACTCGTTTCGAATGCGTAAAGTTGTCAAATCTTTGTAGCCAGAGAAAACCTTTCGAAAGTTGCTATCACCAACTCTTGGACAGGCAAACACAATGGCAGTGACTGGGGAAGCCTTGAGAGAAGGATCACTTGGTTTGTTGTAACCATTTGCAACAATGTCTACTGCGCTGAGGGTTGCAATTGCAGCACCTAAACTGTGACCAGTTATAGTTATGCTTATTTCTTCATTCTTATATAGCTCCACCAGCCTTCTCACCTCACTTAGGACCTAATCATCATCAAGATCAAAAATAGATAGATTGAAGTTTTATGACAGAAATTGAATGTTGAAATGTGGGACATTAAAAATCATTCTTAAAAAAACAGAAACAATTACATGTGTGCATGTACCTGGCTTCTGGCACTGCTCTTGTTAAAGGGAGAACGTGGATCTTCTGAGGTGTAAATGGAGTACCAACCCTGATGCACTTTAGGATCAGTGTTGTTACCAAAAACCTGAGGAGCAGAAACCAAAACAAAGTCGAGATCATTAACCCATTCCAAGGTCTTCACAGTGCCCCTCCATGCGATCACGATGTCCCTTCTACCCAACGCAGCTTTCCCTTCATTAGTCGCCACTGCAACATAACCTATCCAATTTGATTCCCTGCTCCAAGCCTCTCTAGAAAACGACTTCACGATGAAAGCTTCAGGGACATCGATTTCTGAAGTTGCATACAGAAACTTGGTGACGGAATACGTGAAGGGGTTGCCATTCGTCAAACCAACTTTGGAGAAGAAATTCCTCTTGGCATATCTGCTGCTTCCAGCGTACTTTGATGCTTTCTCGGAGATGAAAGCATCGTATGCCGCTTGAGCCATTTCACCGTAGTGTATGATGTAGCGGCGAAGATCGATGTTCAGAGGCTCCATCAGACCCCTCCAGTGACTCTGCCCACTGAGTTCTCGCCATTTTTTTGCTATGCTGCTATCCATCTTCTTCTTCGCACCGATACACCTTTTCATCAACGCTGCTACCGATGGTTTCTTGTGCTGAACAAGACAGAACTTCACCTTCATATCTTCGATCCTGAAATGACTTTGGGAAAAGGGATAAATATGAAACGCCCTTGGCTTTATTGATCATGGCCGGTAAATTTGTTGTGAAGTGTATAATATAAGGTTCAGATATGAGAAAAATATATATGTCTTCACAAGGAATATGTTGTTTTTTTCGAATAATACGTATTTTCTGTTGAAAACAATTATGACGTTAACTGACATAGAATGATAGAAATAAAGTTTCTTTGTTCTTAGAATTCAGATTTGATATTATGTTACTTAGACTGAAAATTTCCAAGCATTCAATGACACGGGAAAGATATTTTTTAATCTTTTTATTTTATATTTTTTTACTGAATTTTAGAATAAAATTTAACAAAAGTGTCTGTTAATTTATTTAATTATTAATTATTTTTAATTAAATAGAAAGAGATAAAAATAATAATATGGAGATCTAGAATTTTGTTGTTCATCCTCATTAGTATAATAAATGATTGAAGGGGTGTTACTATGACAGTAACTTGATTAATGTACTTGTACTTCGTGTTTGCATATATACTTGTAAATTCTATAGTTACGCATTATTTCTTTTCCCACAAAGCATGGACTTTATAATTATGGATCAGTTTTGAAGAAATAGTATTCTTTTAAGCAACATCCTGTGATGATCTATATGAGAGACAAATCCGAAAGCTCAATCATGGATTGAATATTGGAGGTTTTGAAGACAAATTTAACAACCAAAACAAGAAAGCAGTGAGCCTAATAATATCAAATTTCGCAATTTCAAAACCAAAAGCAAAGGTTTCACCCTTTGAAGTTCATCTAAATGGCTGTGAAAGTCATGTAAAGTAAAGTAGTGTACAAGCTTGCTTGCCATTAAAAACCATTCGTGAGTTATATCAAGAAAAATTGGAGGAGGAAAAAGAGAAATGAGAACAAGAGATGCGTGGCTGTAGTAAGAAGGAGGAAGAGGAAAGAAGAAAAAAGAAAAAAATTAAATTGCAATATTTGTGGATGAATTTTCCGTAAAGTTGAAATTTGTTAGCAATTATTAAGGAATTTTGTTATTTGTAAAATATTCTTTTTTTTATAAAGCTATAATAATAAATTCATAAACAATTTAACAATAAAAGATTATATTTTATCATAAATAAAGAATATCTATCTATTTAAAATTTAATAAGATCTTGAGATAAAGACAGTGTTTTTGTTTCAAAAGTTAAAAAAGATGTTATACAGATAATTCCATACTATATGACCCGGTTAGGTTAAAATTATATCAAATGTTGAAAGAAAACTTTTGTGATTTTTATGCACAGACAGTGTTGTTTTAATGATGTAGTTGTAATTAGAATATATGGTTGTGATTTTTATCTGATTGGTTATTAGGAGGATAATTAAAAGTAATGATTTATTGATGTCCATTCATGGAGATTTTTGTTGTATAGACACTATTGGCCTTTTAAGTTACCTGTTTCCAACACTTGGCACACGCAGAGAGTTATGAAGATGCTGGAAAGTTGAAGAAGGTAGGTATTTGGTGCTCATTGGTTAGATCCTTTGCGTAACTTGTAAATAAAAATTGAGTTTTAAAGTGGCAAAGCTAAGTAATGAAAAAGAAAGGTACTAGCATGCTTCTAACTAACGCCTATTTCATCACTCGGGAAAACGTTAGGAACCAACTACAGTTTATGCTTAGACAAATATATTATTTCATTTTTCTCTTTAATTATTTTTTTTTCATGAATCCCTCACTTGGGTTCCAGGCCTACCAACAAAAGTGATTAGGTTGTTTCTTCTTGCACCCTATCAATTTTCTTCCTACACACCATCAAAATATAAGACAAATTTAGTGGGCTTGATCCATGAGAACCTATTGCATCAAATTAGTACAGTTTCTCTTCTTCGCAATCTAATATAAAAACTAATTCAACATTATGCATTAAATTTGTTTACTTATTTTATTCTTTTCCGTGTTAATTATGTTACTCAAATCAAATCAAGATAAATTTCAAATAATCATATGAATTGATCTTAACTTCTGTAAACATTAGTAGTACACACTTTCTATATATGTGAACTCTCGAAGATTATCTATAACAATATATAAAAGGGATTTTCCTTTTTGTATCCATTTTTCAAAATACCGATTTTATCCTTTAAATATAACAATTTATTAAATTTTAAAAAATTGATCGTTACTTTTACAAACTTTTTATAAAATCATGTGTCTCTGCTTCTTCTCTTCTTCTTTATTTATCAATGATTATTCTTTTATCTGTTCTGATATATTTCACTTTATTTTTAATAAATATAATTTTAATATATATATTAACTTAATAACATTATAATATTATCACCTACTAATATAATATCACGCATTTAAAAAAATACATACACAGCGCCTGTGTATATTTGAATTTCAATATACCTCATAAAATTATTAATCGATTCACACATTTTTATAATTTTTTCCCAATTCCATCTTCAATTTTTTGTTTTATTGTTTTATGTTAACCCATCAATAATCATGCAATACACAAACTCAATATTATTATAAACTTTCTTTTGTTTAATCTTTATTTTTTATTTTCAAATATGTTTACAAAATAAATATTAATACCCCTTCCCCCATCATGTGTATAAGATATATCATCTTTATTCCGTGTCATTTATTTTTTAAACAGTGTAAAGCCTTTTCCAAATTATCTTTTGTGTCATGCAATGCATGCCGTATCACAAAGTCTCTTCCCTTCTGCCCCAACTCAAATTAGTTTTCCGCCCAATTCAAAATGGACTAACAAAGCGATTTTCACTTTTAATTACTCTTCAACTTTTGAACCATTAAATCTAACAAAGAAAAAGTCTTCATGCCCAAAACAAAATTGGGCACTTTTGGTCTCTTTGAAAACTAAAATTCCCCGGTGTCCTTTTTACCACACTAACTCAATCTTAGACTAAATTCGGACAAATATATTTAGAAATCCAAGTAGCACATCGATATTTCAAAATTCATTTTAATAAAGTATTATGTTTATTTAGGGCGCTTTGGACAAACCTTTTCTAAACTCTCTCTGGTGGAGAAAAATAACAGAACAAAATGAAATTGGTTTATATTATGAACTAATCGATCGAGAACATTTTTATTTTCTTTTATTTTATAGTGCGCATAAATTAAATTTAAATGTGAAAAAGTCAAATTTATTTATTAGATGTTTTTCCTGAATGAGTTTATAGATAAATTCATTAAAAATATTATATGTACAATTTCACTAAAATTAAAAGTATATTTATTTTTGAAGAAAAATTTTACTGTCATCTTAATTTTTATTTTCAGTGAAGTATAGATAAAAAATCAATAATTAGAATTGTAAGAATATAATAAATTATGAGATTATGGACTCTTTTTTGCTAAAAGTGTCATTTAATGACTTTAGTATTAAACATTATCCTCTTTTTATCTCAATTAAGTCAATAATATACTATCCTTCGATAATTTTTTGTTTACATGATATAACTTAAAATAAGCTTAGTTTAGGACTGTTATATTTTTAAATAAAATAATTTATTTTCTTTTATCAACAATAAATGAATAAATTATAAAATAATATTTATGAGGTGTTCTAACCCTTTTATAAAAGATAAATATCTTATAAAGAAAAAAAAAACAAAAAGTTAACATCAAAACTATACAAAATAGAAAAATCATACAAAATCCTAAATTCTAAAAGAATGATCATACTCCTGACCCAAATTACAAGCCCAAAACAGAGAAAATAAATGCTATTACAAAAAAATATGTCAAACTACACATAACATAATGAACCCAATGATCACCAAAGCTTTTTTTTATACGTGTTTTAGATGAAACCAAATCCAGAGCAAAAAAGTAAGATAAAATATCTTATATTCTAATTAATAATTATAGCCTTGTTATTTAATCATAAGCATTCAATTTTGACAATTGATGATTTTTCAACCATGATAATAAGTATAATTCGTTCATTTTCAAATATGCTAACAATAAATTTTGTTAATTTGTTAACAATTTTGTTATAATAAAATGACATTTGTAATACATAATATAAAGTAGTTTTCTTTAATTGGTCATTAATTAATTTTTTCACTTAAAATATTATTTAATCTTGTGCATCACAATAGTTGAAACAACACAAATACGATGTAAGTTAATGGTTTTGAAAACAATATAAATTATAGTTTAATTATTTCACATCACATATATTTATCTAAAAAATATCAATCACAAACAATTATAATCAAGTGTTTATAGCTAGCACTTTAAGTGGTTTAGTCTCATTTCATAAAAAGTTAACATACATTACTATAGACACATGATTATATTTTTAGAAAATATGTGTGTTAAATTTGATTATCTTTACTCACACATAATTATATGTTAGAAAATTATGTTTTCCTAATATAATCATTTTTTATAAGTTAGGTTATAAGAACTTACATTTTTTCTCGTCACTTAATATTCTCTGTGTGAATTTAATATTAATAAAATCAAGATAACAACATTTTGGGAATATTTATTCAATACACAACCTTTAACATCTCAATATAGTGTTTTATCTTTATAAATAATTATATTCGCATTAAATATACATCAAATCAACACTCACAACAAATCCATCTTAATTATCTTAATTGTAAAATATAATATAATGAATCAATTTAATCAAACTGATATATCAAACTTTTGAAAATTTTCGCTCAAATAATCATCAAATAACTTAATTCAAGTGTGGTGATCACAACATTTCTACAACCAAATTACACTAGTTCATAAAACTCAAAATTTTAAACCAAGTTTCCCTCACTTGGAGTGAGTCTCTTGGTCCTATAGGTCGAAAAATCTTCTATCACACATAATACAATATTTGTTAATAAAAATTTCATATCAAACAATATGAAATTCATCTTAAACTCTTTTAAATCAAACGGATCTACTCTATAACATATGCATGTAAAATTTCTAAAAATACTTACAAAAATAGGAAAAGATGAACTTATGATTTTAACTATACATAAATATTATTGTATATATTATGACTTTTGTGGGCGACATTGATATAAAAAAAAAGATAAAAAGAAACATATGTTTTTATAAAATAAATCTCGATTAATTAATTTTTCTATCTATAAACCTTACATTTTAATAATAAAATATTTCAACTTCATTTATAAAAAAATCATTTGTACAATTAAGTATTTTCTAAATCTTTCCAAATAAAGTTCTAAATCCTTCCACATTTATTGAAAATAATGATTTTTCTAACTATCATTTATAAATTAGAAAACAGTCAATAAATAAGAGATTCCAAAGTTGTAGTCTATTTTAAATAAATTTCAACGATATGATACTGTTTTTTTTTTCTACTATAAAATACAGTAATCCATCACAAAACTAAACGTACATTATATTATTTTTGGATATGAGCACTTTTAGAGAAAAAAAAATTATTTTCATGGCTTAAAATTGAACTATGCACAAATCAAGTTATAAAAAACTAGTTTTATTAATTTTATTAATTTCTTTAAAATTTGATTTTTAGTCCATATATAAGTTAGTTTTGATTCGTACAAAAATAATTTACGTCACCTTCTCCTGTGAAGCTAGCTAGTTCATTCTGATGTAAGTAAATCATAATGGCGTGTCTTAATTCATCATATCATATAATGTATTTGGGACACGGAAACTAAGGTATTAAGTGAGATTTGTGAAAAAAAGAAAAGAGTGATTAAAGGTTAATTTGATGTGTGAAGCAGTTAAGGCAAAGTGAAGATGAGGCCCCAGTAGAGGGGAAGTCCGTTGATGATCGTAAATGGAGCCCCACTTGATTAGAATTTTGCCTCTTTTGCAGGAATCTCTTCCTTCTCTACCCGGACCTTCATCTGTTTCTTTCTCTGTCTCCCTCCCACTCTCAGACAGACATTCGGACAGCGACATCTTTCTTAGTCTTACCTTTCACTTCCAATGACATTGCAAACCAGACAACCCTAATCCATTCTTATTCCTCTTCCTATTCCACCTCAATGGTAGCTGGCAAGGTCAAGCTCTCAATGGCTTTCCCCAAGTCCCCTGCGCCCCCCACTCCTCCCCACTCCTCCGCCACTAAATCCTCCCTCACGCGCTCCTTCGCCACTTACTTCTCACGCTCCTCCGCTCAGGTTCAGCCCCGCCCCTCCGACGTCCTCGACCTCCTCCGCCTCGTCGAGGACCTCCGCGAGAGAGAGTCTCGCCTCAAAACAGAGCTTCTCGAACACAAGCTCCTCAAAGAAACCGTCGCCATCGTTCCCCTTCTCGAAAACCAGATTTCCGCCAGGGACGCACTGATAGAAACTAATAACAACAAAATGGAACAAGTGGAGGCAGACAACCGGAGGCTCAGGAACGAGCTCCAACAACTTAAGCTCCGAATGGAAGAAGAGAAAACAGAGAGCCTAAAAAAGACTAAAGCGTTGGAAGATGAGATTGCAGAGCTCAAGAAAACGGCGTCGGATCATGTCTGCAAGGCATTGGTAAATGAACTGCATTCTTCGATGGAAAACGACGAGCATTCTTCGGTGAGGCTTCAAGCACCTTTGGAGGTGCCAGCGAGGTCCACTTTGGTCAAGAGTTTGAAGAAAACGGCGTCGGATCATAGAAGTGTGAACCACAAGCAGTTTGAAGTAACTGTTCAAGATTTTAAACCAGAAATGGCTGAAAGTGAAAGGCCGCGTCGTGACTCGGTGGAGCTTGCTGATTCTACTGAGTCCATTTTAACAAGATCACGTGCGCCTCGCGTTCCCAAACCGCCACCGAGACCATCGTTGTCTTCTTCATCAATGCGCTCGCGGTACACTGAATCTGCGGCGTCGGAGAACGGCAATGTCGAAACAGAGAAAGTGATATCACGACCTCCCCCGCCGCCTCCTCCTCCTTTTAAGGCTTCGTCTAAGGCTGGTCCGCCTCCTCCACCACCGCCGCCGAAGGGGAGTAGGCAGGTTACGGCGAAGGTCAGGAAGGTGCCGGAAGTGGTGGAGTTCTATCATTCCTTAATGAGGAGGGAATCGCAGTCCCGGCGAGAATCACTCTCCGGCGTGGTAGAACTGCCCCCTGCAGCCAATCCACGTGACATGATCGGTGAAATTGAGAATCGTTCGTCTCACCTGCTCGCGGTAAGTGTGGCACCTGTTTTTTGCTAAATTACGAATGTGCCACTAGTGTCATTGTCAAATGCAAAATGCTGACTAGCATGCTTTAATTTGAAATTGATTTTATTTTTTTCACGTAAGACAGCAATTAAATTCGAATTTGGTGCCCACGACTTTGACAATGCCGCAAAGTAGATAGTCACTTTATGGAATCACTTTTTTAATTGTCGAACTACAAAAGGGAAAAGAAGATCCTTCATTAACTATGTCCAAGAATTATTGGGTTTAGTTATTTGGTTAGAGCCTAATTTAATTTAGTTTAGCATAAATAAAGACGGCTTCTTGAATGATCAGTTCAACAACATCTCCTTATTTTATTTTATTTTTCAGATTAAGACAGATGTTGAGACCCAAGGAGACTTTATTAGATGCTTAATCAAAGAAGTTGAGAGTGCTGCATTTACAGACATTGAAGACGTTGTGCTCTTTGTTAAATGGCTTGATGACGAGCTTTCCTATTTGGTAGGTATTGTTGGATGATATTATTTCTAAACAGAATTTCTACAACAATATGTTGTGCAAATAGCATTTAGATTAAGATAAAAAAGAAGATTCATTTGCTATGGTGTTGGTTTGTATTTTAGGTGGATGAACGAGCAGTGTTGAAACACTTCGATTGGCCAGAGAAGAAGGCCGATGCACTGCGCGAGGCTGCGTTTGGGTATTGTGATCTGAAGAAGATAGAATCTGAGGCTTCCTCATTTCGTGATGATCCTCGGCAGCCATGTGGTCCAGCTCTCAAAAAGATGCAGGCTCTCTTTGAAAAGTATGCGTATTCCTGACCCACATGCGAATATGATAACAACATGATCTGTAAAATGTTAATTCAACGTTCTTTTGCACACAACCTTAAATAACACTCTAATGTTGCGTTAAAAACTGTGTTATGGCAGATTAGAGCATGGAGTTTTCAATATCTCGAGAATGGGAGAGTCAGCAACAAATAGATACAAAGTCTTCCACATACCTGTACAGTGGATGCTTGACAATGGTTTTGTGAGCCAGGTAAGTTTTATGATCAATTGTGAAGTGACATATACTTAATTTTAACTACATCCAGTATGGATAACCTCAGCCTATTATCTTCGATGTCTCGGTGACCAACGGCCAAAAGTTGTTTCAATTGATTTAGACTACTACAAATGATTAATATTGTAGATTTCTAAGAGAATCGTATCGGTCTTATTTGTTTAATAGCGTTCGTTACTTCACTTTAAGTAAGCACATTTATAAATATCAATTCATTAAATTTCATCCTGTCTCGGAATAATACAATCCGAACGCTAAAAGATTGACAAAGTTAACTACTGTATGTGGTGCCTAATGTAACACCAAGATGCAGTGCTGGTAGCAAAACGACAAAGCAAAGGTTGGATTCTTACTTGTTTGTCTCTGCAAATTTCTGCACGAGCACATGTGAAATCACAGATCTCCAAAATCCATCTGTTTGTCTGCTTGGTCGTTTAAACTTGAATAAAGAGAACGAGATTCCTTATTCCTGATCATTAATATCTTTGTCGCATTCAAATGGCAGTTAGATGGATCATGGATAGTACACATTTAATACGTTTTAAATTACATAAATAATAGAGTAACGAAAAGGCCACATCCTTCATACATGCGAATAAACAAACATAATTAGACATGGATAGCTTGGTACTTAGGTTGGTAAGGTAAAATGTTGATTACCTTATTTAATTTTTCTCTTCTGTGACTTAACCTTTATGTGATGACAGATCAAGCTGGCATCTGTGAAACTAGCCATGAAGTACATGAAGAGAGTCTCTGGTGAGCTTGAGACAGTTGGTGGTGGTCCTGAAGAAGAGGAGCTCATTGTCCAAGGAGTTAGATTTGCTTTTCGAGTGCATCAGGTAAATCATACATCTATGTTTCAACGATAATACAAAACAGATAGAGCATGATGGGCCATCTGAAATAATAATGAGCTGTTGATGTTTGGCAGTTTGCTGGGGGGTTTGATGTGGAGACAATGAGAGCATTCCAAGAATTGAGAGATAAAGCGAGGTCATGCCAACTTCAATGCCATAGCCAGCAACAGAAATTTTTTTGCAGGTCTGCAACCTACTAGTGATGGAGCAAACTCAGCTTCACAAAAATTAGTAGCACCCATTTTGATGTATAGATAGTGACATTTTGCTTGTGAATAACAATAGAATGGCCATCACTTTACCCAGACGCAATCATAATTCACCCATTCATTTATGAACGACTTGGATAGGGAAACCACTCAATCGGTAACACCAATTGTTTCCTCTCACTCACGTTGCTGTTATTGCCAATTCCTCCAAACCCACTTCCTTAATACTGGTGTCTTTTATATTTATTTCCGACTCTAATACTAGTACATTGTTTTTGTTTTGCGTGATTCATTCATATAGGTTGATTCAGTTAATTCAGACTTATTTTATGGCCAATAAAAATTTCTCTGTTAATTCAATCATGTAATTGAACCCAGTAATTTATTAAAACAGTAACTGGTCCATCTTATTTTATATCACATTTAATAGCTTAACACGTGTATTAAATTAAAGAATATAATTAATATTTTTTATGTTACTTTCTAATATGTTTTTATTTTTCTAATTAATTATTCAATTCCAAGAATTGAAAGGAATACTCTTAATGAGTTTGGATTATGGGTAGTCTAGAAACAGGAATATTTAATGCGTCGTTGGTTTAGTAAGACGACAGTTAGTGTAATTTTCTTTAAAACATAAATGGAGAGAGTAGTACATAAAACATTTTATAAAAAAAAAAAAAATAGAATCATGTACCGTCTATTAATTAGCACCAGGTTTTATTAGTTTTACAAGAATATGATTTCATTGATTAAGTAGTCAAATAAGTATACGAAAGATAAAACAGTAGTTATATTAATCCCTTCAATGATAAAAAGAGGAATATTTGCCATCTTAAGTGTGTATTATCATGAAATCGGTTTTTAATCGTGTATATTTCATGAACTCATTCTCAAAACTCATGATTGATTTGACAAAAAGATATGCAAGTTGAGGAAGTTTAAACTACAATTTATTTTTTGTAGTGAATAATGAACGGATGAACATGACCCGTGAGGTATTACCATCCGTATCCATAGACTAAGCTCTTTTATATTCAATACTCATAGCTTGCCCTACTATGAAACTTGTAAATTTTCTGTCTATTCTGAGTTATTTGTACCATTTTTAATAAATATTTTATTTCTATCTCTATAGATGGTCTTATTGAGGTAAGAAATTGTGTCTCAATGTTTTCCGATTACATAGGCCCCAAAATATTAGTAATGCCTATTATTGTAAAGAAATCATTGAATTTTCAAAACACCAGCAATTCTTCACAATAATGACTGGCTATAAATATTGAACAGATGGTAATATTTATGCGGATAAAATCTCTAGTACAAACAAAATGAATATGCTGTGTGCTTGAGTTTAGTTTGAGATGGTATATACGACTCAATCCCAGTTTATGCAGTGAAGAGTGTGAACTTTTTTTCTTTGGGCCCTTTAAGACTGATAAATGTTTTCTTTGGTGAAGTACTTCCAATCAATTGCCACTCAAATTTATGGTTGCAGACCATATTCTGAGGAGAAAGAGAAAAATGGTCAAATTAAATAGAAAACTTATGTTTCACTGTGGACTTGCTATGATTTTACTTTACTTGAATTAAAAACATACCAAACAATTCAAATCCATGAGCATGCAACGTCGTAAGGCTTGAACCAGTGCGAATAAAGTCTCAATTTTCACCTCTCTACAACGAGTACAAATATCCCTCTTAGATTCTGGTCACCTTAAGTTTATACACATTCTGTGTAAGATTAAAATTGATCCCACTTTAAGATTTTTGCATTAATAAACTCCCATTACATGTTTGGATTTAGTTACAAGAACTTAAAGATTATATTTATTCTTAAACCATTTTTTCTTCATTTTGTATAATGAAATTCGAAATATATATTATTTTTTTATAAAAAGAAAATCTAGTTTTGTTACATATTTTACATGTAGGGGCAGGGTATTTCTTGTTGGACTTGCAACAAGCATTTAGCTTTATAGCGCGGAAATAATAAATCTTAATAGGGATTTCGTTTTGACAAAATTATTTTTACGTATTTATAAAATAAAATTTTCCATCAATTAAATGCATATTACATTAGGGACGATAAACTAGGTTATGATCTGTTTGTTGACTTGTTAACCTATCAAAATAGATTGGATTACAATTTTTAATTAATTAACTCGTTTTGAGTTATCAACCCAGCAAAACAAAATGAGTTAACGTAGTCACTTACTTTTTAAAATTAAAAATTAAAGTAAAAAGTATTTTGAAAAAAAAAATCTTATATTTTATTATTTAAAAATATAAATATACAATAATATTGTAACTTAAATCACAAATTAAATTTAATAATTATTTTAATTTATCGAATCAGTGAAATTAATTAATTAGTAAAAATAAAAACATTTACATTATGAAATTTTTTTAACATTTATATAAATTTATAAAACTAAGTTTAAAAAAATTAGAATAATAATAAAAATTTAAAAGAAAATTATAAAAAAAAAAGTCAGTCACCCTTTGTAGAGCGAATTCGGACTCCTTTTACTACGTGGATCCATTCTAACCAGCCCAACATTTTACAAATCAATGACGGAAAACGGGTCGAGTAGCCCATTTAACACCTATATTTCATTCCATTTAACACTCATATATTTCATTCGACTAAAAAATTAAATTAAAGGGTAACCATCACGAAAAGAATTTTGTAAATTATTTTATGTAGAAATTAATTTTGACTCCAGTTTCTTTTTATTCTTTATAAATAAATTCATCCCATGAAACTACAGGGAGTAGAGACTTCTTTGTCTGCTTATGAGTAAAGATATCATGAAAATTGGAATGCATGAATTTACCAATCAGGATTTGTCGTCCTTATGCTGTCTCGATCGCAAAGAGAAATTATGATTACTTACGCTTCCTAATTATAGTTAAACTCACTTTTTGTTGAAATAGATATAGCAACAATGATGCCATAAAAAAGTCCTTTTGCATATTAATTGCCATAACTTTTCTCAGAAGTCAACTGCTGAGGTAATTGGTTGTTAAGATGCCTGGTCACTGCTGAGATAATTGGTTGTTAATATTAATTATCAGAAAAGCACAAAAGAACCACTAGATTCTCTTTCTTGGAAGGAAGGAAACAGTTTCTTAGCTACACCATTCTGTGATTCAATAAAATTATATTACACCCTTGTAAAGAAAATACTTATCTAGGTATGCAACACTTTGATCCCTCACTTATTCTGTAAATTATTCTTCAAGAATCCTATACTTTTGTTTTACAATTGGTTTTTACCCCTTTGACAGTATCTATCCCCCAAATAATCAAGTAAATCTCTTACACTAGCTGAATATATAACCAAGGGATGAAGAAAAGGGTCAATAATAATTTGTGTGGAGCTTCATCTTCATGAGGTGAGAGCTGCATATAGGAGCTGGTTCCAAGTGTCAGGTAATCCTGGTAGGCACCAGTGGCTGCAGTCATTGCCTGCATGATCCCCACTATAAGCAGAAGGGTGAGCATCCTTCCTTAATTGTGAGAGCAGTGTAATATCAAGTAGATAAACTCGAGTATTCATCTTCTTCAATACACTGTTCAATATGGTAGTTGCTGGAGGTAAACCTGCAGGATATGTTGATCCAGAAAGTGGTTGAAGCTCTCCACTGCAGCTTCTCTTCGGTTGGTTCCAATCCTTCCCTCTGTTTATCGAAAAATATTTATTCAGCTCTTCAATATTGCACTTGCACATATCAAATGAGAGAAGGAGTTACTTACTGATAATGAGTTGGAGAGATGCCTTGAAAGAAGACTTTAGTTTTGGAGGTATCAACATTCAGATCAACCCATTTAGCCCAAGTGGTTAATCCTTTATTGTATGCCTCCAAACGGTCCATGTTCTTAACCAGATTGGGTCCATCTCTGATATAATCCCATCTGAATATGAACATCACCAACAACCGTTAGGCCACACCCAAAAACAAAAGACAACGAGGTAATAATACAATAAAATGGACCCTCCCATGTTAACTTTTAATGTAACAAGGTTATGTTAGAAATTTTGTATCCTCTTTCACCTAATAGTATGCATTAAATATTTTGCATAAACGCATAATACCCCTGAGATCTTCCGGTGTGGGTCCACCAATGCCACGAGTTGAAAATCAACAGGTCCATGCCTTTCCACGCATTTCCAGCAACAATGGAGTTCAATGTAAGGACTCGCCCAACATTTTCTCGAATTATATCTACCAAATATGGGGTGCGGTATAGCTGTATAGTTACTCCATAGTCCTGCACAAACTCACCAAACACTAATCATTATCTATCCACTTTCCATGGCTCAGATTCAATTCCATTTACATCATACCCACATTTATATGTGTGAGATAGATATTTCACAAACCAAACAATAAAGTGCAAAACAACCAGGACTCACACTCACTATAAAGCATTCATCCAAATCCAATTCTTATAAAAGTCAACTCATATTCATATATATATATTATTTTTATATCATATCTATCTTATTCTACCATGCTTCATCTCTAATTTTCTTTCAATCATAAGCACAGTATAAAAGTGATTAAAGAAAGTACTTTACCATAACATCGTTTTCAAAAGGAGAAGCATGTATTGGCATACAAAAAGTATTCACGTGAAAAATAATAACTGTCAACAAACATGCTCTGTTCTGTCAACGTCACTTTCTGAATATAATATAATACCATCTTTTTATAAGTATTAATAACTAATTACTAACTATAATTCTAAAATATATCAGTAAAGAATAAAAGCAATAAATCTTCAGCAAACAGTTAACGCGAAAGAGACATAATAACAAAAGGTTTGAAATTAGTATTATGAAAAAAAATCTAAAGCGGGGGAATATATTGCTGCGCATATTTATTGAAACTATTACCTTAAACATGGGAAAACGGTGATTATTCAAACTTAAGATTTGTCAACTTGCTAGTAATCACGTGAATAGTTATTAGAATAAAACGTTTGATTAATCAATCAAACCTGAATGCACTAAGGGATTGCTACCTACTGATTGAGATCTGAAATTTATAATATTATGGATTTTGTAGCTTAACAAAATTAGCATGCGATATAGATCGTTTTCAAACAGAAAACGCTAGCCAACTTGTGTCATGTTCTATGATTGATACGAAGCAAAGTAAGATAATGAACAAAATAATTGCGAGGAGCCTCCAAGTTGTAATCACAGGTTGGCATGCACAGCCTGTCATATACCATAGATAAGCTCAACAGTGCATAAAACTCTACAATTTCGTGTCAAAATCAGACCCTTCTCTATTAAGTAGAATTTTGGTTTCCCTGCAACGTGAATTACTATGTGCTGTTTTTTCTTCAACTTTTTCTTTAGGGATCACTACTACTACTTTTATTTCTATTCTTTATTTTGAATATTTGATTGGTCCTGGCCCAGCAAAAGGAATCTTCTCCTGTCCAAGGAACTATTCAAAGGTATATCATTAAAGCGTTGGTTCATCATATCTGCTTAACTTTGTGGGCAATGGGTTTTGTATTCTTAAATCCATGTAGTTCAGCCTTCCATCTATCAGCTTTTGAAAAATAAAACACAAAAAAAGAAAAAAAATAAAAATTTAATCCAGCCTCTCCATTCCTACCTCTCCTCTATATCTTTATTTTAAAAGTGACAAGTGTGATAGAGAGGTGCACGAGGTTTGATTTTGATGTATGGTTAGCTTTTTTCTAGATATATCATATTGGTATGGAGATTGAGTATTTTGCAAGCTCAAACTCTATGTTCCTTTAGTGTACCAAAATAAGAAACTTTTTTTTTCTAGCTTTATGTCAAAATCTAGCTTGAATTCTGTAAACAAACTATAAATATAATAACCGGGGTGGGAGAAAGCTTAGGAAATTAATGATGGAAGAACCAACACGGCATAAACTATGAAAGAAAAAAGTCACATGGTGCGATGGAGAAACAAAGAAGGAGATGAAAAATGAAGAAAAAGAGGGAGGATTGTGTAGAGTGACGCCTGGTGATTGACACAAAACCAGAAATGAGACAAAGTTGTAAAAAGAAAAGTAAAACAAAAGCAAACCTGGAAGGTTACAGTGGACAGTGATTCTTTCCTCAAAAAGCTGCTCTTGGTATTTGGCACCGACGCATGAATCATACAGGATAGTGATTCCCACATGTTGAGACTCAGAGAGTCACCCACAAACATTATCTTCTTACCCTTCCACCTGTTCAGGAAATCCGCACCATCGAACCTACACCAGACAAATTGCAGTCACACTAACAAAATGCCATTTTATCAAACACTTTCCACAAGAGTTTTTCCAGTTTTTGTCTCCTTTTAGTTTGGGAGAAGAAAAAAATACAGGGGCAAAAAAAAAATTAAGTAGGATGATTCACAATATGAAATTGTACAAGGGCAAAAGTTAAGACGTGTTTCTTAATTGTGCTATTCAATATGAAATCTGGAAACAAAAGTGGTTGGTCCCTTCCACGGAATCAAATTTAAGACTTATTGCCTCATTTATCAAACAACTTCCAAAATTAACTTGGTTGGTGCATGTTTGGTAAAAGGTGGGTTGACAGTTGTTTTCTGAAGCAACAATTGGTGTTTTAACGATCATTTTTCTATAATGTTAGTCTATTTGTAAGTCCAAACACACTACTAAACTATTTCACTATTTTTGTGGAGAAATGAATATGAGAGCTGTATTTCAATGTTGCCAGTACAGACTATACTACTCAAATATGTTCTCTTCTCGAGCAAAACTTGAACGTAACTGTTTAGAGATCATGTACTTAAATAAAAACTAGAGTTTTATGGCAAACTCTGCCACCTATAATAGAGTTCTAATACTAATTGAAAATAGTACTAAGAAATAATTAAGATATTACATTAAAGATTCTTCCTTTTTTGTTTTTCCATAAATATTGAATCTGGGAACAAAGTTAACACTTGGATTGAGAAAGTTGACACTACCTGGGTAAGGAACATGAATCAGGTTTCCAAGCATATTTGAGGTACTGTTTGTCAGGTCTTCCATATTTTTGGCAATCAAACTCAGGATCAATGAAGGGGCAGGTCGAAGAGTCATAGAGAGGATAAGAAGGGTCAACCACCCAACTTCCAGAGAAAAAATTGCACCCATTTGCTATTACTGCCTTTTTCCCTCCCAAGCCACTCACATTGTGGAATTTTGCAGCTCTTGCTTGGTGCAGGGACAAGAGGCAGCATAACAGGGTGAGCAGGCACAGAGTGGAGACCCTGAAACCCATACAAGAATGAAGAATGAATAGCCTAAAAGCTGAGAAAGAGATAAAGAAAATGTGAATGACAGTTTGTGTGTGCTTATGGGTCATATATAGGACGGAGAAACTCAACAAAAAAGAAGTGCTTGGTGGGTTCCCATGGTGGGTGCTGTAGGACACTGATTTTCTCTCTCTTACAAGGAGGGATCTTGGATGGATTTTGTCTACGCTGTGTGCGGTCGTTATGGGATTCCAAAAAGAAAATGTTTTGTTTTTAAGGGAAAAATCAAATGTTACTTACCTTTTAGCTTGGGAACTGAAATCTTCTGTGCATTTCATTCCATTGGCATAGCAGTGTAAATGTCGAGGACCAAAAGGAATCTGCTTCAATAAATTAGAAAACAAGAACTATTACTTGCCAAATATATTAATCCTAAATCTAGAAAAAACAATTATGTTATGCTGTGTTTTGTCTTTTTAGATTTTACCTCTTTAAAGAGTTTTTCTTCTACATTTGAAAATTTAGCACTAACTGACCAATAATACATTAATGTTTTGTGATTGAATAGTTAATTTTTTTCTAAAGTTGTGAGAAAATACAAACTAAAAGTCAATCAATTCTGAAAAAATAATAAAAAACACATTTTAATAGCTTAATAACTCGTGTTTAATATTTAATATATACATATGTGTATATGAGAAAATATGTAAATATTGGCATGTGTTAAAAACGCATATTCTTAGTCATAAAAATTCTATATTATTTTTTGAAGTAAACATATCTTTAGAATATCGTCTAAGTAAAAATAATTGCGTTTGCATACAATTTATGACGTCATGTTTAATGTTGTTGTGCAAGGCGATAAACTATAAAAGAAGAATAAAGTTTTTTTTTTTTCAAACAAACTCATCTTAAACTTTGCAAGTAAAAAAAATATTAAACTTGAATTGCGTGGTCTAAAAAATTAAATATATAAATAAACTACCTTTGCTTGAAAATTTTATTATTTTTTTTGTCTTTTTAAAAACGGTATAAATTAATGTCTAAAAATTTAAAATAAAATAATCAATATTATTCAAAATAATAAAGTGGTGATCTGAAATCACATGACGACTATGTAATTAAAATAATTGGTCCGTTTCAATATTACTGACTGGGGACAATCTGTGATGACGAATTTTAGAAACTAACTTAAATAATTAAGGATATTTACCTGTAAACTTAATTTAAGGTGCGAGGATGAGAAACACCAACTGAATTGAATTAAATTATATGGAAAGAATATTCAACAATAAATATAAATTGTTGAAACTAAATTATAAAATAATTTTAGTGAACTAAACTAAATTATTTTTAAAATTCTAAGAGTATTTTGAATTGTTTTAAATCTAAATCAGTTATAATTCGCTCTAACATTATATTCGATAGCTTTATCTATGTTTTAGTTTACTGATAAATTCGGGAGTAAGAGTATTGAATTTGTTACGATGCAATTTGATAGTTAACCGTTAATAAATTATACATTTAAAAGTCTTACGTGAAGTAAGAGTGAGCAATTTCTCTAATAATTTATCTTGAATAAATAGTTATATTAGAATATACAACAAAAATATGCATAGAATTCATATTTATATCTACATTTATGTAATTTTTGTATTGTTTTGTATATTTCAACAGCGTAACGGAAATGTACTTGCAACTGTGTTATTTGGAGTTTGATTAAAAACGTAGAAACAAATATGTCGTATGGAATTTTACGTTCACCGCAACTCTAGGGGTAGACAACTCTAGGTGTAGACATGTCAAAGTGAGCTAATTCTAATTCGGCTTATACGGGTTGAAAATGATTGAATTTAATTCGGTTTATTTTATGGTGAATTAGAAATTTTGCAACCTGGCTCAATCCACTACGGGTTAAGTGGGATGGCTCACCAAACCACATAAAAATTATTTATGCATTTATTTTTAAGTATTCAAATATTTAAATAATTTTTTAAATAACCCATGAGATAACAATCACAGTAAAATCAAGAATCCATATTTTCATCGTGTTTAACAACAATATATGATGAATTGTTTCCAATGAAGTGTCCATATAGTCTAAGAAAATATGGCTAATATTACACATTTTTTGTCGTGCTATTCAACAAAATATAAATAAAAAAATTACACATTTTTGTCATATAAGACGGTTGTTTGAGTAATTTACTATAAAGATTATAGTTAAAGATTAAATGTATATAACTTGACAATCAAATTAATTAAATATTCAAACTATTCAAATATTATTGAGCAATATTCTAGCATTTTAAAATATGAATTTGTAAACATATATAATCAGTAATAGTAAATAATTATAAAAAAATAAAAAAAATGGTAAAAAAATGTTGATGGTTAAGTGGGTTAACCCACCCTTAAACCGGCTCGAACCCGTTTAACCCATGGGTTAAGTGAGCCGAGTTGAATTCAACTCACTCTTGAAAAAATTAAATTTTTCTTAACCCAACTCGATTTAAATTTGTGATGAGCTAAATTAACTCACAAATTAAAATTCATTATGACATCTCTAAGTCAATCTCCACCAACTTCGGTGTGATTAGCCACCCTCCATTCCTCTCTGAAACACCAAAGCCCAAAAGATTCGTTTCAAGTGTTGTGTTTGAACAAACCCACAGCACGACGCAACCCATGTCGGCCACAGATTAGACGGATCCACAAGCATGCACCAAATTGGGCCCTCAGGACCCATACCCCACTCTCTGCGTTAACCTCATCATCTAGTTTAGCCATGCAATAGTCAATTATGGCTGTTAAAACGTGCACATCTTAACTCCCAATAAATCACCAATGTCTTTTCTGTTACTTCATAACTTTCCTCACTCGCAACACAACAATAACAATTTTTGTCACCCAGTGTAAGTCTTTTTCCGTCACTACCATAATATTTTCGTTTAACAAGTTATGCTGATATCTGGCTACAAAATTACGTGACTCAAATAAACCCTTCCACTCAATCCTGTCACACTCACATTAATAACTCATATAATTCAAACACAGTTATTAAAATCCTCCCACAAACATCCACCAATCCTGATTTTTTGTTTCTAGAGTCGTGTTATTCTTGAAGTTTTATTTTTTTATCAATTAGTTTATTATAAAAATCTAAAAATTAGATCATTAATTCACATTATTTAAATTATATTTCGTGATTTAACATATTAGTACTCTGTTATGCCATAAATTTTAAATTTATGTTTATTTTTTCAAATTATGTTAAATATATATAATATTTTTTAATATAGACCGGTCAATCAACAACTTAGAAGTTCGATCATTAGTCGTTAATAAAAAACTTCAATGGAATCAATAATTGAGTTGATTTTTATGATATTAAATTCAAATTATTGAGAATCAAAATTATATTTTTCTTGTATTTTTATAACTTAATATCAATTCTCAATCATACGTAAATAAATAAATAAAATAGTCGTTAAATAATTTTATATAATTCTTTTTAAAAATTAAAATAAAAAGATTATTGATCCGAAAAATTTTCTTTTTTAAAATGTAGATTTAGACCGACATATATTTAAACAAATTAAACAAATGTCTAATATACTTGTATATAAATCCGAATATTGTGAAATGTACATATAATTATAATAAAAATAAAATAAAACTTATTTTCTGTAATTATTAATACCTTACTTCTTAAAAAGTGAAACTTAAGAAAATTCTGCCTCACAGAAAATAAGATAAAAATAACTAAAGTATTGAGGAAAGAAATAATAAGATTGTAAAATCTCAACTATATTAATTATATGAACTCTTCTTAATTACAGTAAATATTCTTGCTTGACAATTTTGATATGGAAAATTTGACACGGACTTAATTAAGACGCATTGAGATGCAGATTTATGAAATTTTAAGAGTCATATAATTATAATGTAGAAGATTAGATTATATATAATTACAATATAAAATATCATGAGTGTTGGAGATTTTTAGAGGTTATGAAACTATGAGAAATATAATAGATAAAATAGATATGTTATATGGATAAACTTGTTATTTTATTTTATTTATATACTCTATTAATATATATATATATATAACAAAATGTAACACATTATAAAATATAAAATATTTCCTTTCTAAAATAATAACTAATTTCTAAAATTCAATAGATATTTTTAAAAATAAAACTATTTCTTAAAAACTAATATAAATAAAAAATATATTAAGTAAATTCTTAACAATGGATCATATAATAAACTTTATATTTTCTAAAAAAGTAATTTGTCTTATTGCAAAAGATGAACTGTAACAAAGATACCAAAGATAAAGGCCAAAGTCTACGTATAAATGATTGTCAGCGCTTGCTCCGAAATTATTGCTTTGTTAAAGCAATCATCCAAACGTCAGTCCATGTGAAGTATTACTCATTGGATCAATTAAATCGAGTTAAGGGTGTGAAGTATTACTTCATCGTTCATTGCATCTAATAAAATGGTCCATTAACAATGTGAACAAAACGAAAATAGTTATCAAATAATTTTATATAATTTTTTTCTAAAAATAAAGTTACAAAATTATTAATACGAGAAACAAAATTAAATTAGTACGGACTTAAAAAGAGTGTTTACTAAACTAAAAGTTAGCAGCACTGTATACTTACAACATTCAAACTCAATATTTAAGTAACTTTCTTTCACACAATCATCATATCAACTTAATTCCAACATAGTCTAATTAAATCATTTCATGTAACTTATGATGCACCGATACTTCAATTTAGGTCACGTATCTGTGTCCGACACGTATCGTGTCCGATACTTTAGGATACTTTAACAATATTTATCAATGAAATATCTATTTTATAAAGTCATAACATACTACAATAAAATCTTTGAATAGTGAACAATTTTAGTGATAAAAAATAATTAGTCACTATAATAACCAAATTGACAACTAAAATAGTTCCAAAAAAATTATAATTAATCTCTAAATTGATAATTAAAATAATTTCAATTATGAATTGATTTTTAAATTGGTCACTAACATTAGCTACCAAAATAATTGATCTCTAATTAAGAATTTTGGATTCACACATTAACAATTATATATTTATTATATTTGTAAGAATTATTGTATATTTTTCAATATTCATATATCGCGTATCTATCACGTATCATATCCTATTATTTTAAACGTATCGACGTATCGTATACGTATCATATCCGATACACGTATCGTATTTGTGCATGTAATGCGCGTATCCAAATATATTCCCATTAAATCATTTATGTTATACACTATTATACTTATGCATTATACTTTATGTGAAGAGGTGTTAGATCAAATATACGAGAATTACACCTTTAAAAGATATTTAATACAATATGAAGTTTCAAAATATAGAAAAATATCACTTGAACAAACTATCCATACTATCCATGTTTGAATCACATTTTTTTAAGAAAATAATTGATTTTATCTCTTTATTTTCTTGAGAGATGAATCATCTCCCTATATCTTGAGAGATGAATCATCAATTAAGTGATGATCCTTTTGAATTAGAGATAAATATCAAGTTAAACATTATATTATTGGAGGGTAAACAATGACTTTTTTTAACTTTTCAAGTCAACGTTGACGAAAAGGATTTGTGCTTGAGAAACAACGAGGAAACCATGGGAACCAGAAATACCAATAGAGAAGATGGAGGAGAAGAACGAACCAATGTTTGGAAGAACAATTTTTTTTTTTAATTTATAAAAACAGCTGGAGTTCAATATATAACTTTTTTAAAATTCGCGTTAAATTGTTTTAGTGGGAAGTTTGAAAATCTAATATTTTGAGAAGAATTTTTATTACGTTAAAAAACATATGTAACCGTTAAGAATATTACTTAATATATTTTTTTTTAAATTATTTTTTAGAAAATATTTTTGTTTTATAGATATATTTCAAGTTTTAGAAATTAATTATTATTTTAAATTAGAAGTAAAATATTTTAAATATTTTATACTTGATAATTATTAGATTTTGTTCTATATATAGAATATATTAATAAAATACAAAAACATATTTATCTGTATAATATATCACATATATCTCTCATATATCTCATATTTCTCATCTTCTCAACATTCCTAAAAATTCCAACAGTAACATACTATTTTAAGATAGTTTTATGATAATAATTTAGTACAGTAAATTAATAAAATAAAATTTGTTGTAAATATAATAATATTTTTCATAAAAAATTATTAAAAAGGAAAAGGATATTATTCATTTGGTATCGCTAAAGTATGCGTATTATCAGATTGTTTCTGTTAATATTCTGTTGTTTGACTGTTTAAATATAAAACAACCTGTGAACAAAAGTTTAGCAAGTTTCTCCGCAGCCTTTGTTTCAACAAATTTTTTAGGTTATATAAGAAACGACGATGAGACGAGTTTTGAGAGTGGCTATTATAATAAGGGCACTTAGCTATTGCTGTCATTTGTTTCAACCACTTGTGAATATCTTCTGTTTGAAGGCTTCACAGGCTGAATCAATGTCACATGATTTAACCTCAGCCGTTGATCCAACTTCAACTGAAAGCAGAATGGAAGCGGAAGAAGATAAGTGGTCAGATCTGCCTCATGAACTACTTTCGAAAATTGCGGGTGAACTAGGGCTCATGGACTTTCTCAGTTTCCGATGTGTCTGCAAAGACTGGCACATTGCTTCTTCAAAAGTGTCACATGAAGATAAATCTTCCAAGTCTGAACCTTGGTTACTCGTTTACGAAGGAGAAGGTTCTCAGTGTTCGTTGCATAGCAGCAAGCATAAACGCTACATCAGCCACATCCAAGAACTGGAAGGGGCAGCATGCCTTGCATCGCATGAAGGATGGTTACTTCTGTTTCGTGAGGGCTCTTTGTTCTTTTTTTGCCCATTTTCAAAGGCAAAAATAGAGCTTCCAAATTGTCCAATAACCGAAGTAACTGACCATATTGCAGCATTTTCATCTGCCCCCACTGCTCAAGATTGCAGTGTTGTTGTGCTTAACCAGTTGAATGCTTTTGAGTTACAACTGTTCATGCTTTGCAGGGGAGAGAATGCGTGGAGCAAGCACTCCTATGCGGGTTATCCTTTCAAAAGAATGAGGACAGCTGTGTTCTACAAAGAGAAGGAGTTTCACTTTTTGGACGAGGGGGATGGTTTGGTTAGCTTCGATGCTTCTGAAAGCCCTCAATGGAAGAGTTTTGTTGTGCGTGTGCAGGAATCAGAAAGTACACCTTCGGATGTGGTATTGAACTACGTGATAAGTAAGAACTTTTTTCAACGCCATAATAATGAGCGTAGTGGTAACTTGAGATTCTTAGAGGCAAATGATTCAATTTCTACGGTGGGAACAACAGTTCCACGCCATACCGGTAATTTTGACCTGTTAATTGGGAGTGAACGCATAGAGGCACCCAAGCAATCAGAAAGCCGTCATCTTAAAGGGGTATGGATCCAACCTAAATATTGCTATGTTCCTCCAGATCAGACATGGTAACTTCTTAGGGTTTCAGTTTTTTCCCATTTCCTCACGGATTTCCTATTTCTTTCAAAATCTAAATTATATTGCTTGTAATTTTTTTTTAATTTTGATTGGTTGTAGTTCGAAACCATCTAATTGTTAAGGATTTGGGTTTTTTATAATCTCTACTCTCTAGCTCTGGTTCCTTAGCATTTAATAATATTTAACACTAAATAAGATTTGCGGAATATTTTTTGGGAAATATTTTCTGCTGAATATCTAAAATTAACATGACTGTTAAAATATAAAATAATTTCAAATGAATCAGAAAAGAAAAAATATTATTTTATTAATCGCTAAAAGGGGAATGAAGATCGAGAGTTAGATAAAATTTTACCTTTCTTATTTCTAAAGTCATAAAAGAGATAAAGAAAGAAGAAACTTAACCTTACGGAACCCGTCGCCTGAAAGGAAGAATACATTGATTCTGAGTTTTCATACGACACTTAACTAAAAAAAATATTTTAATTAGATAAAAAAATTTGATAAAGGCAGCATGAAGAGAAATATTTATTGATTCTAAGTTTTGACATCATCACACTTTATTAAAAAAAAAATTAATTATATCGGAAATCGTCCTTTCAATCAGCTCGGAAATCGTCGTTTCCATCGGATTGGAAATCGTCGGATAGAAAACAGGTGAACCGGATCGAGGAAAAAACCGGTTCGTCTGAACCGGATTCAAAAATTGGTTCTTCTGAACCGGACCGGAAAAAACCGTTCATCTGAACTGGACCGGAAAAAAATGATTCTTCTTAATCGGACAAAAAAAAACCAGTTCTTCTGAACCGTATATTAAAAACGTGTCTGACTGAACCAGACTGGAAAAAAAATGATTTGTCTGAACCGGATCGATAAAAACCGTTATGTTTGAAGCGAATCGGATAAAATTGGTTCGTTTGAACCGGACAAAAAAAACCTTTTTGTCTGAACCGGATAAAAAAAAAATTGGTTTGTTTGATCCAGACCAGAAAAAACCAATTCTCTGAACCAGACCGAAAAAAATTGGTTCATCTAAACCGGACCAGAAAAAAACCGGTTCATCTAAACCGGACCGGAAAAACCGGTTCGTTTGAGCCGAAATGGAAAAAACTGGTTCTTCTGAACCAGACCGAAAAAAACCGGTTCTTCTGAACCGTATATTAAAAACGTGCCTGTCTAAACCAGACCGGAAAAAAACGATTTGTTTGAACCATAACGAAAAAAACCGTATATAAAAAACTTGCTTGACTGCACCAGACCGGAAAAAATGATTTGTCTGAACCGGATCGGAAAAAACCGTTATGTTTAAACCGAATCGGATAAAATCGGTTCGTTTGAACCAGACCAAAAAAACCTTTGTCTGAACCGGATAAAAAAAAATTGGTTTGTTCCGGAAAAAACCAATTCTCTGAACCAGACCGGAAAAACCCGTTTCGTCTGAACCAAATTGAAAAAAACCGGTTTGTCTGAACCGGACCAGAAAGTAACCGGTTCATCTGATTCAGACCGAAAAAAAACCAGTTAATCTAAACCGGACCGGAAAAAACTGGTTCGTCTGAACCGAAACAGAAAAAATTGGTTCTTCTGAAACGGACCGAAAAAACCGTTTCTTCTGTACCGTATATGAAAAACGTGTATGTCTAAACCAGACCGGAAAAAACGATTTGTTTGAACTGTAACGAAAAAAACCGTTATGTTTGAACCGAATCAGATAAAATCGGTTCGTTTGAACCGGACCAAAAAAACCTTTTTGTCTGAACCAGATTGAAAAAAAATTGGTTTGTTTGATCCAGAATGGAAAAAACCAATTCTCTGAACCAGACCGAAAAAACCCGTTTCTTCTGAACCAAACGGGAAAAAACCGTTTCTTCAGAATCGGACAGAAAAAAATCGGTTATCTTGAACCAGACCGAAAAAAACTGGTTCTTCTGAATCGGATGGAGTAAAACTGGTTCTTCTGAACCGGACCAGAAAAAACCGGTTCTTTTGAACAGAACTGGAAAAATCAGTCTGTCTGAATCGTATATGAAAAAACATGCATGTCTGAACCAGACCAAAAAAACTGGTCTAACTGAACCAGGCCAAAGAAAATCTTTCTGTCCGAACCGGACCGGATAAAACTAGTTTGTTTGAACCGGACCGAAAAAACTTGTTTGTCTGAACCGGATCTAAAAAACTGGTTAGTTTGAATCAGACTGGAAAAAACCGGTTCGTCTTAATCGGACAAAGAAAAAAAATGGTTTGTCTGAATTGGACAAAGAAAGAACTTCATAGAGGAAAATAGTATGCATGAATTGGAGAGAGAAAGAACAGTTCGTCTGAACCAGACAAAGAAAAATTGGTTCATCTTAACCGGAAGGAAAAAATATGTTCGATTGAATCAGAAGACAAAATCGATCAGTTTGAACCGAACAAAGAAAAATCGGTCTGTCTTAACCAATCCGATAAAAAGCGATTCGTCTGAATCATACTGAGACGAAATTTGTTTGTCTAGATCAAACAAAAAAAAAATCGATACCTTTAAACTGGGTCGTGAAAAACCGATCCTTCTAAATCAGACCTAAAAAAATTGAACTGGACAAAAAAATGGTTTGTGTGAACCGAACCAAAAAATAGGTAGTTTGAACCAATCTAGAAAGTGGTTCATTTGAACCGCTTAATCAGACTGAAAACTTGTTTGATTGAACTGGACTAAAAATCAATTGAACTAAACCACTTAATGAGATTGGCAAAACCCTGTTCATTTGAACCGGATTGAAAAATCTTGGTTCGTATCAACTAAACCGGAAAAAATTTGTTCATCTGTACCGGACCAAAAAAATTTGGTTCGTCTGAACTGGACCGGTGATTGCTTTTTCTGAACTAGATCGGAAACCGGTTCATCTGAACTAGACCGAAAACTGGCTAGTGTTAACTGGCCCGAAAATTAGGGATGGCAATTAGGGCCTGGCCCGCAGGCCCGTGCGGGCTCGGCCCGCATAGGTCCGCGGCCCACGCGGGCCGGCCCGCAAACCCGCATAAAATAAAAAAAAATAAAAAATTGCACTTGTGTATATTAATTACTTCTTTTATGGACTCTTGCATTAACATTTCAAATTCTTGTATAACTGAAAAAGACAAGTATTATGTAATTTTTAATGTGCTATAATTTAAAGAATACATTGTGTATGTCATAGTATAAATATGATGAAAATTTTGAATTATCAATTTATCATCTAATTCCCCAAAGTCTTTACTTAATTTTGTGAACTTCTTAAAGTTTCTCAATTTTTAAACATTGAAATTTTTATCATAAAAAAAAATTAAAAAAAAAGCGGGTCGGCCCGCGGGCCGCGGGCCAACGTATATGCGGGTCGGGCCAGAGTATGCGGCCCGCATAAAATGTGCGGGGCGGGCCAGCCCGCGGTGTGCGGGCCTTATGCGGGGCGGGCCGACCCGCATTGCCACCCCTACCGAAAATTGATTTGTCTGAACCCGTAAACCGGACAAAAAAAAACCAGTTTACCTGAACCAGACCGAAAATCCATTCGTCTGAACCACTAAATCGAACGGAAAAAAAATTGTTTCTTTTGAACCAGACAAAAAAAAAAACTTGTTCATTTGAATCGGATGGAAAGAAAACAATTTTTCTGAACTGAAAAAAAAAACGGTTCATGAAATTAACTCGATGTAGACAATTGCAACACATGCGGCCCGCATAAAATGTGCGGGGCGGGGCGGGCCGGCCCGCGGTGGGCGGGCCGGCCCGCGGTGTGCGGGCCTTATGCGGGGCGGGCCGGCCCGCATTGCCACCCCTACCGAAAATTGATTTGTCTGAACCCGTAAACCGGACAAAAAAAAACCAGTTTACCTGAACCAGATCGAAAATCCATTCGTCTGAACCACTAAATCGAACGGAAAAAAATTGTCTCTCTTGAACCAGACAAAAAAAAAAAACTTGTTCATTTGAATCGGATGGAAAGAAAACAATTTGTCTGAACTGAAAAAAAAACGGTTCGTGAAATTAACTCGATGTAGACAATTGCAACACAACAAATGAGTGTTTTTGAAATTAGAATGTTTTAATTCATGAGTTAACAACTAATACAAAATTGATATGTAAACCGTTTAAGCAAATCTCACAATTATATAATTTGATGAATTATCATTATTAAGAAACATCAATTAAGAATTCATGCTTTGGAAATATTAAAGAAGGAAGTGGATTAAATAAAAGATGTTTGAAAATTTTGGAATGTGATACAAGAAACTAAATTACCAGAATAAAATAGAAACTGATAAAAAACAAACAAGTTGGCACAACCATTATCATTGGATTTGGCATTATAGCATTTGTTTTTTTTTAGTGCTTTCTTTTACCTTTATATAACTTCTCTTTCGATTTTGTCTCATAAGCCCCATTTTTGATACATCTTGAAATTTGTGATCATTATATGATTTCCACTCCTAAACTTACCATGTCGCAATATTTTGTTTGATCATTCCTTTGTTATTTTTGTCCTGGATTTCTTCTTTTCAATCTATTTATCTCAGTATCGCATCGAGGCATCAATTTCGATACCTTTAACGGTATCTTGAATTTTAAAAAAATTATAAATTTGACATTATTATATATTAAAAACAAATTCATATTTATTTATATAAAGGTGAACTCCAGAACAAAAAAATAGAAATTATAAACAATTTAAATTATCATTAGTTATTTTAACTTTTTTTTTTGTCATTTAAATTTTATATTTTATTATTAAAAACGGCTGTTACCATCTTGCATTTTATACTCCTTTCGTAGCATGATAATATGTGCCAATAAAAATAGAGAATAGAAAATAAATAAAAAAAGTGTACAAGGAAAAATAATTATTTAAATTGTTAAAATAACATTTTTTCAATTTGTCTTGATCATCGAAAAAGTTTAGGCTCACCATGACCATTGTAACCACCACGGCCTAATGAGACTGGCCAAAGTGACAGTCATCAGAATAGTGGGTAGAGGACCTAATAATAGAGAATTAGTTATAATCTTATAGAAAATGAAATAATAATTAAGATTTGTTATGTGTGTGATAATTAAATTTCTTTAAAGAGTGTATTTACGTTTGGGAATCTTCATAAATTTGAACGTGTAAATGAGTTTGTCATGAATTTGTAAGAATGCAACCTAAACTCTATTTTAATGAAGCCTCCAATAGTAATCGTTGAAACTTTGGTTAGAGAGATACTCTTGTCATTATATACATACATGCTCATATATATAAAAGTATATTATTTTTAGAATTGGGATTCCAACTTGAAATTCAATAATATATATCGGTGAGATTGACAACAGAAGGTTTAAAATGAAATAAACATTGTTTTTTAATTTCGGCACAAAAGTAATTCATCGTTCATAACTTGAAAATATATCTACAGAGATGTTTAAGTTGTTGGGATTTTTTGTTCTGTAACTGAAAATGAAAACAAACTTGACTGAAAGTGGGGAGAGCAAGGTTCGTATTCTATATATAGATATATGTATGTATATATATGTTTATATTTGTAGGATGAAGGGTGCAATGGCAGATTGAAGCAGAGAAATAGGAAATGAGTGGGAAGTGGTCAGATCTGCCTGGTGACCTGCTTTCAAAAATTGCGAATTGTCTAGGGCTTATTGACTTTCTGAGTTTTCGTTGTGTTTGCAAGGATTGGAACACTGCTTCGTTGAAAGTATCACCATATGATAAATCTGTTCTGTGTGATCCATGGTTTCTCATGTATGGAAGAGAAGGTTCAAAGTGTTCCCTGCTAAGCCACCAGAACAAGTGCTACTCCATCAACCTCCCAGAAATTGATGGTGCAACGTGTCTTGCCTCATATGAAGGATGGTTGCTTCTGTTTGGGCAGGGTTCATTGTTCTTCTTTTCCCCCTTCTCAAGAGCCAAAATAGACCTTCCAAATTGTCCTCTAACAGACGCATGTGATCATGTTGCAGCATTCTCAGCAGCCCCCACTAGCGAAGAATGCATTGTGGTGGTGCTTAACTGCACCATTCCTACTGAATTACAACTCTTCAAGCTCTGCAAGGGGAAAGATGAATGGGCTAAGTCCTCCTTTTCTGGGCACGAATTCCGCAAAATAGAAACAGCTCTGTTTTATGAAAAGAAGGAATTTCATTTCTTGGACGGAGACAATGGTCTGATTACCTTCAACGCTTCTAAAAAGAGCAAGCAATGGAACATGTATACTTTAAGTGTGTCCACAGGTAAATCTCCCTCGTCGACAAGGTTGCGCTACACCACACGTAAAAATATTTTTCAATTGAAGAACGAGCAGAGAGAAAAGGGATTATTAGAGGCAAATGATTCGATTTCTACATGCGGGACTATAGTTCCACATTCTAGTGGTCTCTGCGACATGATAATTCGGAGTGAAAGCATTGAAGCAAAAACTCAACCTCAAAGCCGTCATCTTAAAGGAGTGTGGATCCAACCCAGATATTTTCCTGTTCCTTCCACCCAAACATGGTAACTTGTTATGTTTCATTTTCTTCCTTGTTAGGTTTCTCATTTTTCTCACTCTTCCATGGCTTTGTTATTTCTTTTAAACTTGGGTTTTGTTTTCCTTGGTTTCTCAGCTATTGATCCTTACCATTTACTGTCAAGGATTTCAATCCAGACCATAATTTATTGTTCAGTTCTTATTTCTTTTATTAGCTTTCTTTCTTTCGGCTGTTTTCTCCTCGTGAATTGGAATTTATTAATAAAAAATAATATTCATATTTACTTTTTTGAGTATTGTTGGTGAATTGATTTTAGATTTAAAAACGATTTTAATTCAAAACAAGTTTAGATCTTTTCGTATCAAATTCGTTGAAATTTTCTCTAAAATGAAACTTCGAAGTCAATTTTTAAAAAGTATAAGATTAGGAACACGACACAGAGAATTTAAACAAACACAAATCTTTTTGAAATTTTATTTATAAAGTATTGAATATAATTTAAATTATGATATAGTTCTATAAAATTTTCATTCGTTAGATATGGATGTATTTGATGGGCATTCCAATAAGTTTAAATGATTTTATAATTTTATTTACAAAACTTTGCTATAAAATATTTTAAATTAACTTTTATGATTATTAGTACTTATTTCAAAATTACATTAATACAAATCATTATCGATGTACTTGGTAATGCATACTTAATTATACGATATATTGATGTAAATTACCACATCAGGTATTTTTTTTAAATGATTATTTGTGTTTTTTGATCATATTACCTATCATTCTATGAAATGACAATAATTTATATATAGTGCACTATGGTCTTAACTTCAATTTATAAAATATTCTGAAGCAATACTTTGTGTTTATTTTAAATTATCCAATACGAGACAAGTTTATAACTTTTGGTCTTACTACATTTATCTGTTTTTTCTTTTCAAATATAAGAATATGAATAAAAGGTAATATATATATATATATATATATATATATATATATCACCTTTTATTAATAAAAAAAATGAATATCATCTTTAACACGAGTATTCTTAAATTATTTTGTAGTTGCTCATAATTAAAATTACTTTTATTTTAAATTATTTAATTTTAAAATATTTTTTCGATAAGATAGTTAAACTTTATTCAATTTTAATTTTTTATAAGGTGTTTTAATTATTATGGTATGCGAAGTTATCAAATACAAAAAATACATAAAACAAAAATAATGACACAAACAAAAAATTACTATAAATTTGAATCCAAAACGAATATAATTAATATCTACTGAAAAATAACTCATCGACATTAGTTACAAATTATAATTTTGAATTAAAAAATAATTATAATATACATCAATAAATAAATAAATAATTCTCATTATGTCAAATAGAAAATAACACTCATCAAAGTAAGTATGATTTTTACTTATCCGGTAAAAAAATAGTTTTTTTTTCAGTAAAAGCAATATATTTAGCTAATTAATATTGGCCAAAAACACCTAATTAATATTAGTTTATAAATAACCTTAACTACATTATAATCATTTTAGTGGAAAAACAATCTTTTAACATCTATTGGAAATCATGTCAGCTATAATAAATTAAAATTCATGTTTAAAATAAGTAGTACAACATTTATGATGTTAATATAGAAATTTTAATTACAATCAAGTGATAACTAACATGAACTTATAATAAAAAAAATAGAAATGACAATTAAAATTACACTAATTGAGTTTAACTTAAAGAACCTTCCTACTAATGTGTCAAATGGAAAGGTGATATTGAGCCAATTTCAAAAGAATATAAATAGACAAAACACAGTTGGAGATGCAGGGGATCGAACCCTGTACCTCTCGCATGCAAAGCGAGCGCTCTACCATTTGAGCTACATCCCCATTCGAAAATTCAGTAAAATAAACTTAAATTCACCACAATAAACTTTTATAACACAAGATTAGTATTTTCCCGTCCCTCCCTTAAACTAGTATTCACAGAGAGGTGAAGGAAAAAAGAAAATTGGATAATGGCTTCCTTATCGCTTTGCATAGCCGCGAAAGCGCCCACTCCCTTAGCTTCTCTCATTCTGAATGCCCCAAAACCATCTTCGCTCTCTCTCAACGTTAGCCGCAGCAGTTTCTCCAACGTTCGTTCTCCTCTCCTCCATTGTTCCTTCCTCTCCTCTCCTTCCCATCTCTCTTCCCCTTCCTCCTTTACAGGTACTCCTCGCCTTTATTTCCCATCTGGGTACTTCCTATTTTCCCTTTTCATCTCATTCTTCACTAATTACGCACTGGCTCGTTTTGAAAGTGGTTACTCTTGGTGAATTTCCTTCTGCTTTGGTTTTATCACTGTTTAGAACAATAATACTAGTTTAAATTGCCTGCATGTTTACCTTTTGGTTTTTGGAAGAAATGCAATTAGAAGCTCTGAAGTCGGAATCGATCCAATGAGCTTGTTGTCATTTCGGAGTTATATTTTGGATCATTCCATATTAGGTAGAACTGTTTTATTTCTTAATACAATACTGTACCCAGTAGCAATTTTTAAAATGCTGAATGAGTGCAGCAGTGTTTTTAGGTGTTGTGATGAAATTCCTTGTGCTTCTTTCTCTAAGAATCGTGATCTTAGTAGTATCTAATGGTAACAAAGAAGAAAACATGATAAGACTCAAAACTTTAAAGCAATAAATTTGTGGATTTTTTTTCACTCATAGTATTTAACTTGTCTGTTTTTACTGTGCGAGACTCTGAGTGATACTTTAACACCAACAGGGAGACAAGCACAGTCTATTCAAAAAACTTTTATGGTTTAGTGATATAGAGGTTGACTGGTTTAGTTATATGGGGGTTGATTGGCTCAAAGGATTTTGTTAGTTTGTGATGGAATACAACTCCAATGAGACCACTAGCGTACATCAGTTAAGAATATCCCATTGGCATCCTTTCATTGACATCGTTGATTTGATAGCATTATAGAGCTCTGGCAATAACTCACTCTATGATTAAAATTCAGCATATTTTGCCATTGAAACTTCATAGTAAATAACATAGCAAAGAATAAAGATAAACAGTGGGCGGAAAAGTAGAGTTGTTAGTTAGCGTTGTTAGTAATGGGTGAGTGGGTTTGAAGTGTTTGACAAGATTTGTTTAATTTGCATATGAGCATAGGAGGAGTTGTTGAAATATAGATTAAGTTGATCTGATGAAGTAAAATTGTGAATGTGAAGGGTTGTCACTTGGATTGGAGTTGACATGTAATGTTGGGGCGAGAAGAGGAAAAAGTGGTGGTTTGGTTGTGAGGGCAGGGAAGGCTGCTCTTTGTCAGACAAAGAGAAACAGATCAAGAAAATCATTGGCACGAACTCATGGTTTCCGCAAACGAATGAGCACACCAGGTGGAAGAGCTATTTTAAGACGACGACGTGCCAAGGGACGGAAAGTTCTTTGCACCAAGACCCACCCAAATAGTGGAAAGTAGTGTTGAAAATGTCCAGTCTGTTCTGTTTATTTCATTGGCTTAAATGTCTGCATTTCGAGTTCTTCATTTTTTTTATAGCTGTGGTTTTTGTATCTTTTATGTTTAAAATTTAAATTCTTTTAAGTTTTTTTTTATCTGTGTTGTCTCCTATAATTCTTGCCAATTTACATCCAGATTTTCTTCAAAGATGTTTACTGTGAAACGAATCACAAATCAGACTCGATGGAATGACAAACAAGACATTGTGTTTGTCTATATTGTTCTTATGCTACGTTATCCACTGATAGTTTTTCTTTTATATTCTTCTCATAAAACTATTTAGGTTACATAATGTATTTGTGTTTTAAATGGTCTGATATTTCTTCTTTACTCAACATTAGAACATGCTTGTGTGTTACATTGGATATTTCATTTGGCCGTGTGGCATTGCTCAATGTCAAATAGCCCCCTTTACATTAATGGGTGCACTGGCCAGGATACTTTTGCATTGTGTTTGGACGAGGTCGTAGAAGGTTATTCATTTCTTAAAATTTGAAATAAGATGTTATTTGGATGTGAAATTTTAAAAGAAATTAAATTTCCAAAAAATAAACACAAATACGAGAGTAGTTTACTTATTTAAAGTTATATAATTTCATATTACCTAAAATGTAAAAAATTATATTTTTTCAACATTTTTTTCTTTCTCTCATTTAAGGTTTTTATTTTTGTACTATCTTTTTTACTTGATTTGAGTTGAGATGTTGTTTGCTTAGTATATGGGGAATCTATTACTCAATACACTTGTTTTCTATGGATTAGTTTGTGTATTTATTCATTTTCAGTCATTTTATTTCAAGCAATAGTGAATTATGAGTTTTTTTTTTATATGATTGGAGTTATTTTTTTCTTATGTAAATAATTGTCATTTCTCAATTAGTGTTATTCAAGAATTTTTTTTATCAATATAAAAATAATGGCTAGTTAAGTTAAAAGTAATTTTTTATTGACGTCAATGAACATTATTTTTGGTTAGCTTCAGATAGAGTTAGTTATTTTTTACATCAATTAGAGTTGTTTTCTTCTAACGTAAAATAAGGCTATTCTTGTTAGAAACTAATAGAGTTTAATATGGACAGTTTTTTATTTCCTTTTTTCTGTCACTAAGATTATTTTTTATTAATGTAAGTGCAATCGATGTTAATAATACTTATTTTTTAATTAATATAGTTGAAATTATATTATTTTTATGTCGATTACTTCTCGATTGATATTAGTATAATTTCTTTGTTAACATTATTTTTTAATTGATATTGACTAAGAATTTTCTTATTAACATATATCAAAATTATTTTCTTATTATTAAAATATGACAATTACTCGATATAAGTATGGGTGATCATGGATTGAATTTTTAAAGATCGAATGTAGATCCATTTTAAATCTAAATAATTTAATCAAATTAAACGAGGAATTGATACGTGACACATACCTAACGTTGTTAGTACCATATTAACGGAAATAACTTAATTGAGACTCATTTACAAAAATATGGACCTAATTGAGATTCATATAAAAAATATGGACCTAATTGAAATTCATTTAATACTATGAGTATCATATTAACGGAAAATGACCTAATTGAGACTTATTTACAAAAATATAGACCTAATTGAAACTTATTTACAAAAATATAGACCTAATTGAAACTAATAAAAATATGAAAACCAAATTGAGATTTTAGTACAAAAACGATGACTAATGAAATATTTTAACCTTTTTTTTAACTTGTCTTTTCAATTTGTAAAGAAGAAATGTATAGATTTGGACCTTGCCTTCCAACTATCTATCACCATTAAGGGTGATAACGGGTTGGGCCCAATCTGCAACAAACAAAAATTACTTATTACTCGTTGGATACCCGTTTAAAAATACCCGTTAGTTTTTTAAAACTCGCGTGTATATGACTTGGTTTGACATGAGATCAACTCTACTTAACTCAATGTAAACTTAACATGATTTGGTTCGATGTTATTATGACTCGATTTGACTAGACACGGGTCCAACTCGACTTAACCAGAAATACACTTAATTTGACTCGGATCAACCAATACCTAACTTAACTTAGCTTAATATGTATCATCCAACTCAACTAGATTGAAAATGAATTTTACTCGACTTGTTCTGAAATAGGACCAACTTGGCTCAATCATAAATGATCCCAATATAATTACTAATGAATCTGGTATAAAACGTACTTTAGAACATTTACAATGCAGGAATTTTAAAGTCAATTGAGAAGTTTAGTTAAACAAAATAAATGAGAATTCGTCGAAGGTTAAGTTTAATCCAGTTAGTTAGTATTGGCAGTAAGTTTTTGCATTGGATGACACATTTTGTATCACAGCTAAATGAAGCTCAATTATCCGGCATTCAAGCCACTGACGGTTCTGCAAATCCTTCAAGTCTCAGTATTGAGAGTTTTTTACAATTTGAATATTTCTTTGCTTTAACTTATTATGCTCAGTAAACTCAAGATTTGTGGTCTCATCTCATTTGTTTTGGAATTAAATGAAAGTTTGGTCATATGAATAATCACATTCTAGCTGCATGCGCCAATCCAGGAAGAAAGAATATTATGTTTATTCAACTGCTCATACTTAAATATATATAAAACAAGATTTTGGAAAAAAAAAGTATCGTTGAATAAATACGGATTTTATTTAATTATTTAAAAAGAGGTGTAATAATATTTTCTAGAGTATTAATTTTTATAATTTATTTTTAAAGTTATGATATTATAAGTATAAGGTGTGGCAAACGAGTGAAACAGGTGGGCACATCACATGTTTGAATATAGTTGCGTCTTGGCAATTTTTGAAGTGTGAGACATCTTCATCTTCCCACCGTGTTGCATGGGTTAACCATCATTCACGTCTACCTCTGCAAATAGCCAAATCCCCCGACTCCATAATAATATTTTGACATGATAAATTGTTTAGTTAATGGTTTATGGTCAACATATCCAACTTCAATAAGACAAAAAAAAAAAATTTAAATTGTGTACCATTCATATTTCTTTTATAATCCAACATCTGTATTTTATATAATTTTCCATTTACAAATTTTGTTATGAAAATAATTTGTAAAAAATTGTTAACAATTTTTTTTTTCAAATATTTTATATAAAATATTTTTCACAGAAAATAATTACGAATTTTATAATTTTAAAAAAAATAATTATCTATGAAAGAATTACTTATCAATTAAAATTCTTACAAAAAATGGCAAAAAAAAATTTTCTTGCAAAATTTGTAAAAAAAATCTCATGAAATGTTAGAGATATTACATATCTCTTGGTTTTAATTCGATTGATGGAGATATAATATATATATATATATATATATATATATATATATATATATAATATTTTATTCTCCTTTATTATTATTAAATATTATGTATTATGATGATATCATAGGTTTTACTTTCCCTTTTATATCATAGGATATTGTACTCTGTATATTAAACAAGTTTTTACTAAATTAATATGAAAAGTAAGAAAGTTCTCTGAGTTACTTTTCATCAAACACTTCTTGTACATATTTTTTTTTATATTTCTCATGACTTATACATATCTAATATGAAATATAAAAAAAATTATAAAAATTAGAGTTTACTCTATATCTTTGTGTATCTTCTACTTTTTTATTTGTAGAAAATTTACTTTATACGATTTCTTTTTCATTATCTAATATTTGTATTTTTGGATCTCTTTAAATTATTTTAGTATAACTTATATATATATATATATATATATATATATATATATATATATATATATTTTTTTTTTTTTTTTTTTTTTTTTTTTTTTTATTTTTATCTTTTTTTTTTTTTT
>Ga0214544_1000848_pt1 | contig 60169 bp, 29 predicted proteins | sample CNSS3metaG_FD_160074 | JGI IMG/M metagenome (GOLD analysis project Ga0214544, IMG submission 160074) | Root nodule microbial communities from cowpea collected in UCLA plant growth center, Los Angeles, California, USA - CNSS3 | ecosystem: Host-associated > Plants > Roots > Nodule | place: USA... | reverse complement strand
TATATATAAATCATTAACGAATTTAATTTCAATCTTTTTTTAAAATTAAGATATATATTGTCAAATTTAAAATTTAAAATATATGATAATAAAGTTTGAATTTAAAATTCAAAATCGCAAGACACTATAAAAATATGGTTATAAAGTTTGAATTTGGAATTCAAGCTCCAAAAAAACTGAGAAAAAAAAAAACTCCAACAGAGAAGTCTATCGTACGTCTAACATTTATATTTTTACATAGTCTATTTTTTATATCTTTTTTCATGGTCGATTTTTTGAAGTTTTAGATCATTTAATATTTATATTATTTTGCATCATCTAATATTTGTATTTTTATATACTCTACTCTTTACAATTATATGCACGGTCTATTATTTATAACTTTATATCGTTTACTCTTCGCATTTTTTGTATCGTTTAATTTTAGAACGTCAACTCAATAATTTTTGTATTGTTCATCCTTTCTGTTATTAAATAATATATTATTTACATTTTTCTAATCAATATTTCATTTAAAATTGATTTTGATTTCTCAATTGATTAACTCAATCTTAATTTATTATTTAAAATAATTATATACAATACATTTTTTTAAATATATATATAAATAACTTAAATACATTTTTATCATAAAAATGTTTAAAAAATTATTTAATTTTATAAAATGAAATACTTACATTAAATTTATTTATATTTTTGCGTGGTAGTTAATACATTTTAGAAACTACTGTTCAACACTTCCAAAAGTATAATGTATGGATATCTTCTCCAATAATAATAACAAGAAGGTTATTGCCTCCTGCACCTCCATAATTACTATTTACACCCCACAATATTGGGCAAAAATTCAAACACCCTTCACCATTGCATCACACCATACCAACACTGTTACTGCTTCCGCCACACCGCTGCTTGCAGAGGAAGAAGAACAGAGGGAGAATACTCCTCAAGAAGAAAGAGAAAGAAAATGTAGAAAAAAACTTGTTTCAGTTTTCTGGAACATATTTCATGTATTTCTGAAAATTCTTTTTGGAACACATTTCGTATGTGGATGCTCTCAAAAACTCATTCTCAAAGGTATTTTACGAGTTTCTTATAATTTTTTTCAAAAATCTCGTTATGAAAAAATTATTCTTATTCTGAAAACATTTCATACATTTCAAAAGTTCTATTTCGAAAATCACTTTCTGTAAAATTTATTCCAAAAATTCTATTCCAAAAAGATTTTGTTTTGGAAATATTGTTCTAGAAACTTAAAAAAGTTTGTCTCCCAAAATATGTAATCCAGAAGTTACTTTTCCGGAAAGCAAAATTTCCATTTGGAAAGTTTATGGAGTGCATAAAATATTTGTGGGAGTACAGTAAGTAAAAAACTAACAAGAAAATGTGATATTGCAGTTGCAAATTCCAATCAGTAACGAGAAGAGAACCCTAGTGTATGTATTAACAAAGAATGACACGTTGAAGTGAAAAAAGTATAATACATTCCAAAAATTTAATACCAATAAATCATAATTGTTTTATACAAAAATTGTGATATTATTTTCGATCAAAATATTAAAACAATATATTTATAAGTTTTCTTGAGATGTTGTTTAATTTTTATTTTTATTTTTATTTAACATGGCGGAAATTGGAATCATATAAAGATCAACTTGAAAAATTAGTGAAATTTTTTTAAGATTTTACTTAAATTGAAGTAAATTTTGAAAATATTATTTATAAAAGGATATTTTCGATATAAAAGTAAAACAAAACAAAAACGTTAAGGAGGATAAACTTCACAACTATCTACCTGTAACATGTTTTGAAAATATTTACGGATTATTTTATACTCATAGATATTTATCATAAACGTGTAATTTGATTAATAGTATCATAAACGTGTAATTTGATATTAACAGGTAATTCAATAGCACGTGGAATAATTAATAACAAATTTTATTGAGATAGGGTTCGATTCATGATTTTAATATTTTATTAAGAAATGAACTTTAAGATTGATTCAATCTTATAATAAAATAAAATTATAAGATAAATTTTATATCCAATTATTTATAACAATATATAAAAAAAATATTTTTTTATGTTCATATTTCGTTATTCTAATTTTATCTTTTATTATTATTTTAAAAATTAATTATTTTATAAATAATTTATCTGTAATCATTATTCTAAAAACTTTTTTTTCTTGAACATTTTGTTTTAAAAATTTATTTTGTATACATATTTTATTTTTCTTACATTTAATAATTATTTTAAAAATTAATTATATATTTTTTATTGATTTTAACTTAAATAAATTTATAAGAAAATTAAAAAGAACAGTAAACAAACGCATGACAACGTCTGTATTTTTGCAAATATACAATAAATTGATTTTTTATTTCTTATCGATGAGACTTCCGACCATTACAACTAGAAAGAGTAGACAATAAAAAAAAAAAAAACATAATTTATTTGTATAGGATGGTAATTGGTGAATCTCCGCCTAAATCAAATGGATACTAACTTTCGGCTCTTGCAGAATCTCCTCCAACCCAATTTCTACATCATTTTCTGTTTGTTTTTTCCTTCCAACTTCCCAACCTGATTTATCTGGGTTATTATCTGAAGAGGAAGCAGCAAGAGTGGAAACTTGGCTTCTGTTCTTGGTACGCACAAACAAAGAGAGAAGAAGTACAATAGAAGCCATGGCATGGAGAATGAAACCCTAGTTTATGTTTCATTTAACATACCAACTAACATCTGTGAAACCATGTGTTTATAAGTAGAGAGATGTTTCTGATGACTCACCAAGAATTGATGCAAAGTTTGATTTTTTATCACAACAAAATTGCATTTGGAAATGGAGCTACACAAATTGGTTGGGAGTTGTTGTTTTGTGGGTGCTCTTTTCAACACCTGTTTTTTTGTACTAATTATGGGTCTCATGAAATCACCACCACCCTTTCAACCACATGGTTTTTGTAATTGTTTTTCAATTTTTTTATTTAGTCACAGTATTTATTAAAAGAAAATAATATTACTTTTTCGTTAAATCAATATTAATATCGTTAAAAAAAATTCAATTTCATTCCTCTAAATTGAGGCCAAATTTAATTTTTATATGATGTTTATAATGATATTTTTATTTTAAGAAATGATACAAAAAAATTTAGATAAAGCCTTTGGGATAAAAAGAAAAAGAAAAAGTTTCTATTTGCATTCAACCATCTTATTGGAGTCTCTTCGGCACCAAAGATAACAAGGAAAAAATTTAATTGTATATTCACATAGAGAATTTCACAATTTAGAAAAAAAAATGTAAATACTTTCCATAGATAAATAATTAAAATTTATATAATTTTATTTTTCTTATTCAAATAGAGCATTTCAGTTATAATCAAACACAAAATTTACATTCATATTACACTATATTTAAAAATTTAAAAATATAGCTGTTGATATTTTTCGAACAATTTAGTAAAAAATATTTTTCAACCAAAATTTATCAAATTATTCTAATGAATAAAAGTTGTGTATCTTGATGCCAATAGTTGAAGTATTTATTTTTTCTAACTTTCTTTTCAATTAATTAAAAAAAATTGACTGGTATCATTGGAAAATAATCTAGGTTATCATTTAAAAAACATTAACAAATAAATATAGAAAAAAGAAACAACTTCAACAATAGCGCCCAAAATTAACCACAATACGATTACACAGTATCAAACCAGCAGTCTTTCAATCAAGTCAAAATAAGGAGGAAAAACATACTCGTAAAACTAGAAAAAATATAAAAATTTTAAATTCTTACTCTTTCATTTTATATGAAATTTGAAATTCTATATTTTTTAGACAATCAAATTACTCTCATAGATATGAAGAATTTTAATTTCTTTTAAAATACTCTATTCAAGTATGTTTTTATGGTAAAACACTTTAAATTTTCTGTTAAAATGAATTATCTTCTGGAAATTCATCTAATAACACTATAAGGCCTCTTTAATCTCATGAATTTTATTGAGATCAAATTGTGTCTATTGAGGAAACAAAAAGGATTACGTGTTTTAGTGTCTCTATTTTTTCGAATAAAACTGCGAAACTAAATTGAGATTTATAATTAATAATTTCAAGTTTGTATCATATTGAACACCTTCCATATACTCAAATTCCCTACCACGCTTCTTCATTCAATTAAAAGACAGAACAGAACCACATGACAACAGTATCTGACCATTGACAAACAAGATGTTGCTGATGTTGGTGCATAAATTGTAATAAAGCATAAATCATCAACAACCATAAACTATAAACATCTTTGCCATATAATTTTAGAATAAACATAACTAATATAGTTCATCTAACTCATAAGTTTCTTGGTGCAACAAGACTCTTAGTCATTTAAAACCACTATTTGTAGATTGCAGATGCAGTGTAGAACTGCAGGTTTGAGCAGAGGCATAATATGATATACATGGCTCATACTACAAATCTTTTCATATTCTAGAATGGGGGCCAGCCCATCTGTCGTCCCCCAATGAGGTGCACATGAATGTGAAAAACTGTTTGACCTGCCAAAATCCAGTCTTCACATTAATAAATTGACGAAACACTCCCAAGCTATATATCACGGAGCACGGATACTGACACGGACACAAGTTATGAACACAAGTTATGTAGCACGGATACTCACACAGACACCGGACATGACATGGACACTTCAATACGTTTAGTCTCTAAAATGAAGGATAATATTGTGTTTGAGTCACGTCAAAGAAAAGAAAATGTCTTTTGAATTGTACACTTCACGGATATGTCAAAACTATGTCAAAGAAAATGTCTTTTGAATTGGACACTTCACAAAAATACATGTCATACGAGTGTCATACGTGTATCAATGTATATTACGTGTCGGATACTTGGACACTGAGACACCATTTGAAAGGCGTGTCCGAGTTTCATATGATTAATCATGTTCCTGCAATGACATGAAAAGAACACTTACCCCCATCTTGCCCGTCATTAATTACGATTCTAAAGCCATCATCAAGACCCTCTTGCTTTGCAACCAGCTTAGCGGTGTGCAGAAGGCGACCAAGAATCTCACAGTGCCTCTCCTCAGCCTAGGAACAATACCATAGATAGTTGTAGATGGTCATCTAAGGCATAGAAAGGTTCTACATTCAATTTGATTTGCCAATTTAAATAAATAAACAAAAGTTTCTTAAAAATAATTTTGACTAATGACTATCATCACCGTTGAGTTACGATATATTATAAATTATTGTAATTACTACATGAAAGATGAACCTACATGTTCTTCTCTACTGCCTACACATTTGGAATGCTCTTGGAAATACTTGCCATATGAGACAAGATGTATCTCTCTGTATGGAATGAAAAGTTATATAGACTTCGAAAACCATACATATGTATGTATCATAGAATCCTTGTAAAAGCCTAACTTCAAATACAAGTCAAACCATATTTTATAGCAAACTAAATCACAGTACCTTAGTAAGGCACTAGACTATGTCCTAATGAGGATCTGTTAGACAATAGCACAATCAAAGATTTAGTATTAACATAAATAATTTAACAAAATAATACTAAAACAATAGTTTGGATAAAAAAATCATACATCCCATTTTATCAAATAGTAAATGATATCAGTGTTAAGTGGGCACGTTAGGATAAACTTTGAAGGATTCAACGAAAGGAAATGTTGCCAAGTCAGAGTCCTCAAAAGCAACTTCAAAGCAATATTACTAGATACGTATACAAGTTGCACAGCTTTTTACACCAAAAAGTGTAAACATTCCATGCTATTAGTATGTTGATGCTGAAGAAGAACTATCTAAAATATGAATTTTATAATATCATTTTCATAAATATAAAAATATTTGTTAATATATACAAAAATAATGTATTGAGCATACTTAGTACACGTATATATGTAGATGATTTAAAAATGAACATCTGAGATAACATAATTAGGACAAGAAAAAGTTAGTAACAAATACCTTTGATAGACCAGTTAACCCATCCCTAACTTTAGGAATGATTAGAATGTGGGTAGGAGCTTGTGGAGCTATATCCCTAAAGGCCAGAACCTGTCAAAAAGACAATAAAAGTTGACAGAATTATAATTGCTATATTGTGATTCTAAATCAAATAAAATAACTTGACTACAATATCGGCTAATGTTGAAAACTATGCTAGCCAAAACATACTTCTAAGTCGGTTCAAGTTCCTGTTAACAAAAACTAACATATTAACAACTAACATCTGTCCATCCAAAAACAAGAGTTCTAAGAAATTTGTTAACATTTTAACAGGAGATGCGATTAGAAAAACTGCCTCAGGTTTATTTTTGCAACTTATAGCAATACTTGTTTTACCTTAAACCATCTCAAACTAGATCATAATATACTCAAAGATTCCAAAGAAAAGTACGGCCATACTCCTTTGTCTACTATTGATAAGCAGAAAACTAAGTGCGCATACGAATTGATTCGTCACCTTTTTCAACTTTAAACATGAACCCTATGCAAGAATCCAAAGTCCAGGAAGAAAACTAAACTAGTTTCCTTTTAAGTCCTTCAATTCAAATAAAGCATCCCAATTTTCGGTTTCTCTTAATATGGAAAACTCGTTAAACCATTGTTTATCTGGTCAACAAGAAGTATAAACTCAAGACAATAGTGAACATTAACAAAATTCAAAAACAATGAGGGTAGGAAGTTTCACTGACACTTCGTAAGACAACATATGAAATTCAACACGAGTATAAGTGTACTTTTGTATAGCAAACTACTTTTTTCTTTAGATATCAAACTTCTCTATGTTATCATACTTGTAGGAGTGGCATTTGAAACATTATTTTGTATATAATATACCCTCAACCTAGATCAGTTGCATCCCTAAACATTGGGAAAAGAGAAAAGGACAATAACAAAAAGGTAGTGAAGGTTTTCATCAAGCATCAGAAAACACCTTATCATCCTCATATACCACAGTAGAAGGAATTTCCTTATTAATGATCTGGTCAAATCTGTTCATCACATAATACAAGAGAAAGGATATGAATACTTAGAACTGTAAACAAATAAATATAAAATCACATAAGAAAAACACTGTATCATGTCCTGCTCCTGCCTCAATAATTAAAAAGATAAAGTGTCTAATTATTAAAAAGACGATTAAGGATGCAGGAAAAGCCAGCTAAAACCCCACAGAATCCATGAAATTTTATCATATGCTCAAACACAGAGTTATTAAGAGATTATATAAAAGTAGCTAACTTTAACGTTCAAACGAGCATATGTCTTCATACAATCATCTGTAAATGAAGCTTACGAACAACGTTGTGTAATTTTTTATGGTGGTATGATTTCATATTTCATTACGCTAAAAACAAGCTAACATATATTTACAACCTTTAAAACCTAATTAGATGAAAAATATATATGAGCTTTTCAGGGTTTTAGCATAATTTCTGAGAAAAATCAGAACATATAATAAGCAAATCACAAGGGGGTTTTGCAATTGCAGAAAAAGAAGATTGGAGGATAAAAATGTGCAAAGGAAAAAGAGGGAAGAGGAGAAAGAAAGGTGAAAGGGAGAACTCACACGGTGGGAGCCTCAGAGGGAGTGCTTATAAGAGTAGCTTCTATCTCTGCAGCCATGGAAATGGAAAGCCACTAAACCAGGATACCAAAAGAAATTTAATATACAATGATAACTCTCTTCCCTAACTAAAAAAATAAATAATATATATATATATATATACATATATAAAAAATTCATTGTATTTATCTTTATATATTATTATAATTATTTCATAAAAATCAATTAACTATGTAATATAAACTTTATTTATTATATTTAAAATTAAATTTACAATTTCATTACATTAACAATAATATTTATAATAATATAACATAATTTTTATGATATTTATTATTATTATTATTATTATTATTATTATTATCTCCAACTATAATTATTTCTTATTATTAATTATAATGGTTGTTATCGACAATTATTATGGTCAGTATCATTATCAATATAATTATTATTATTAACTACCATTATTTATATTATTAACTATCATTATTTATATTATTATATTATTATTATTATTATTAATTAGAACTATAATTATTATTATAATAGTTATTATTATTATTATTGCTTTTATTATTATGTTCAATTTTGAAGGATTTGTCTATTATTATTGAATTATGTCAATCTTTCACAAAAACAAACAAATTAAAAATATTTTACTTTATTGATTCACTGCAAAAAAAGTGAACATTTGTGACGGTTAAAATTACAAGTTTTAGCGATTAAAAATCGCCACAAATGAAATTTTTGACGATTTAAAAAATCATCAGAATTACGCATGTCAAAAACAGTTTTTGACAAAAAAAAAGTAACCGCTAGTATTGATGTCAAAAAAGAAAAAAGAAATTTCTAGTAGTTAAAGACCGCTACAAAATTTACTTTTAATTTATGATATTTTATTATATTTTGACAGTTAAAAATCACCACAAAATATATCATATTTTGACGGTCAAACCCCGCTATAAAATGTATCATATCTTGACGGTTAAAACCGCCACAAAATATAACATATTTTGACAGTTAAAAACTATCACAAAATATATTGTATTTTGACGGCTAAAAATCGTTACAAAATATATCATATTTTGACAATTAAAAACCATAATTTTTTTTTAAAATATTTTTAAAATTTTTAATATTCTAAAAGTATTTAGTAATTGTTTTTCATTCATATGTTAACCAATATTTCATTTATCTATTTTATTTTTAAAAAATTATTTACTCATTTATTACAGAAAATACTATTCTCTATTTACTTATTTATTAAATTATTAAATATATGTGAAAGAATTTCAACATGGGTAGGGTCAATGAAAGAAGCTTGGACAACATGCTCTTTACAAAGATTTACCTGCCTAATCAAAATTATGTTCTCTTTTCTCCATAAAAAAGTGATCAAGATTTTTCATTAACTTTACCATTAATTACACCAAACAACACTACAAAATCCCATATACCTATGGCCAGTAAGCAAGGAAATAGTATGTTGCAAAGCAAATTACAAATTATAAAGTGCAGAGTGAAGGATTGAAAAAATCCTAACACATGTAAGAGATATGTCAGATTAATCTAACTAAGTCTTGGAATATCATAACATATAGTTCAAACTCCATGAAAGTTACTATCAAGTGATGATCCTCTGCGCGATGTTGGCACTTCTTGGTCACTCTCTTCATCCTGTGAAATTAAAATTTAAAATCATATCATGTTAGCATATTTAAAAAGAATACACATGATATTAAATTATACACACAAACTATAAAGCACTTACAATTACATTAGTCTCATTATCAAACATGACTCCCAACTCATGAGGAGTATGCCCTTCCTTCATTTGGATGTATGCAAGCATGACACTTTTTAATGTCTTTAAATTTTCTTCAGAAGTTGCTAACTTTTCCCTCAGACTAATAACTTCCTCTTTCAATTGAGAACTTTCAGTTGAACCAAAATTTGAGAAATTGTGCCCTGCATTACTAAATCTAGTCGTGGATTGAAATGCAACACTATGAAGACCTCCTAGTCCTAAGCAACGTACACGTCCAGAATGATCCTTTCCCAACACTTTACTAACACAATCATCAACTGAGATTTCATTAGAATTAACACTTTGACTCATTTCTTGTGTCATTTTCTCCAGTAAGTATAAAAGTACACATGAATATTGATTTCTTCTACATTTCATTCACAAACTATAATAAAAGACAACTGCCATTATAATCCAACACATAAATATTTTATATAAACCAGCTTGTGATCTAACCATTGAATATTTTATCAAAAAAAGAGGTTTGTTGCACTTAAATTTATCTAATTCCATACCATAAAATACAATTGAAAAAATTAGAATATTATAGTAGTATGTAAAAATTAGAGTGAAAACATATTGCAAAATTATACGAATTTATAAATACTTTAACTAAACTTACTGCAATAGACTTTGCCTCTTCATTGACATAAGATCCATTTTTTTTCTTATGAGTCTCAATATACAACTTTCTTCTACCCACAACATGTCCAAGGTTTACTTCCTATAAATATGAGCATATAAGAACAATAAAACACTCCATGAATTTTAATTAAACTCAACAATGAACAAATAATTACCATCTCATGTTGTTTTGTAGACAAAAGCTTTGCACCACCAGTATGAGGAATTTTTTGCACTTTTCTAACTTCAATATTTCTCTTGCTTAATTTCTGAGACAAAAAAGTTATTAATTAAAATAAAAGACAAAAAATAGTTATTCATAACAATCATTTGTGAAAACTACCTTATACTCTTCACTCATATGATAATCAACAAATGAAGACCACTGATCTTTTTGAATACCATTAGGGACATTAACAATTAATTGTTCTCTTGATAATGAACTATCATAAACACGGTTCCACAAATTCATCTTTTCATTTCTATACTTATTTGACATGCAAAGGGAACAATAACGTTCAATAGACCTTTCTGATGCCTGGAAATGAAATAAATTCTAAAAAAGAAAAAAGAAGTTAGTATATAAAATTGTAGAAAAAAAGAAGAAATGATGAATCTACAAACATGATAAGCAATAACAACCGAAATGAAAAAAGAACAAATGTCAATTTACATTCTAATCCGTGCAAATTGTTTCAAGGAAAATTGTAATTGGTAAAAAGCATAGAAGAACTAAAATCAATCATAGAAATGCATTAAAGCTAAAAACACATTCAAGAATAGCAAAGTTAACTACATTATACTCAACATCTACCTTTAAAATGTTAAAACAATCATCGTTGTATGACTTTGGAACCTTTGGCCAACTATCAAAGTTAATAGGAACATTGTTTGAATATGTAGCAATACAACCACATGTTGAAGAAAGAAGTGAAGCTGCTTCTCCATAGGCTCATAACTGTCTATCAAATGGCACAATTATACGTTCACCACGAGGCATCTCAAATACACCTGCATTCGTCAACTGATTTTTTTTTATATTTCCTTGTTGATCTATCAAATGGTGACATAATTAGCAAGAAATTTAAAAAAAAAATATAAATTCTTATTTATAAGTAGAATAAAACTTAAAATTACCTATAATATGTACAGTCCATACTCTACTCGACTCACATCCTGCATGTGGTTGTCGAGTAGTATCCACTAGAGGTGGAACATGTGGATGTGAGGTAGGAGCCATAGGAGGAGGAATATATGGATGTGGAGTAGGAGCCATAAGAGGAGGAACATGTGGATGGGTCGACATAGAAGGAATATGTGGTTGTTGAGTAGGAGGTATAGGTTGTGGAGGTATAGGACACACAAGAGGAGGAACATGTGGTTCTTGAGTAGATGCAGTTTTTTTAAGACGTTTGGTTTTAGGAGCCATGATTATTTAAACTAGAGTACAATTATAAAGTACTGCAAATGAAGATGAACAAGAGAAATTATAATAAAGTAGCAAAGGATTTCTGTCATTTTGTTCAAACAGAGTCAATCAGTATAGCTTGTTTGTAGTTTGGTTAGTTTAACATGATCAGATTAAGCAACAATACACGATTCTATGAAAAAAAATCTATTTTTCAGCATATGCCATGTCGTAATATTCAATCACAACCACCAATAAAAGAAAAAAGGCTCTCTATAAAGTGCCCAACCAACTTAGAAATTCATCAAATATTCATGACAAGTTAAATAAATCACCTTTCAAATTTCAGTAACATCAATAAAAAACAAAAGTAATATATTTCATAGTCACTACTGTATAACGAATACCCTAAACCCTTTCAAATTCCAAAAATTATAGTTGATTAAAATATATAATGAAAAGAAAAAAGAAAGAAAGAAAAGGTACCAATTTAAGAACCTAAACAACAAAAGAAGAGAAATAACTTACCATGATACTTTTACTAATTATTCAAACATACTTGTATCTCCTTGAAGGAAGGTTTCAACATGATTTGTAATAACAAATTCATTATCTATATCATCCCTTGCCAATGTTATTGCCTCAGTTTCACTTGTAAATAAATTGTTCAAATCTTGCTCATGGTATGACTCACTTTCAAATATAATATCTTCACCAACTTCTCCCATATCATACAAATCCCTTGGCATCATGTGGACTACAACACTCCATCCCTTATTTACCTCATCATCAACATAATACACCATTTGTGCTTGTGAAGCTTCAATATATGGGTCATGCTCTTCAAGTTCACATGTATGAATAGATTGAGAAAAGTTTACCAAAGTGAATTTCCAAGCATCCTTTCTAAATCCTCTAAAACGTGTAGTATCAGCCCACTTGCATTTAAAAAGGACAACTCTAAGAGAACCATAATAGTTAAGCTCAATTATGTCTTCTAACTTCCCATAGTATGGCAAATTCGCTAGCCTCAATTTTTCATCATTATTGCTTGTAACACATGATGTGTTTGAAGTTAGAAAAACTCTTCTATTTTGTGTTTGTAAACCTTCATCCTCCCTTACTGTTCTAAACTCGTACCCATTGATATTATATGCAGAATATCTTTTTGCAATTGGCATTGGGCCTCTTGCTAGATACTTTAATTCATCTAGAATTACATCTGTATTGTCTGGATTTGTGACCTATATCATAAATCATATTAGTCATAAAAATAAATCATAAATTACACTAGTATATTTTTAAACTTACCCTTTGATGAAACCAATTTGCAAATTCTTTACTAACTATCTTTTATAACTCTGCATTTGAAAGTCTTCGATTTCTTGTCTTTCTCTTAGTGAATATTTTGAATTCACTGCCATAAGAGAATATCATGTTAAATTGAATTCATGGAAACTAATCACCACATACAAGATATCTAAATACTTACTCAACATAGGGTTGAACTTTTGAACAATTTAGTAACAAATATCGATGTGCTTGTATTTTCTCTAATGGTGTAAGAGTCAAAGTTGATGAACTTCCCACTGATTTGCCTATTTGAGGATAAATAATTTGAAGATGTTCACTTTCATTAGGACGATCATCAACACGTCGACTTCTATTCAACCTTGATTCAACTTCTTCATACAATGAGTAAAAAGTGAGAGTCTCTTCAGCTAAATAACTTTCACTTATAGATGCTTCAGGTTATGCTCTATTTCGTACAAATGGCTTCAAATGTCCTAACATTCTATAAAAAAAAACAATAATTTAACCAATATTTTAATCAAAATAAATATGTTAAACATAACTACATGTATTTATCTTTCAATTGGATACATCCAACAGTAATAGACTGGTCTTCCTAATTTCACTTCTTCTACAAGATGACAAGTTAAATGGACCATCACAGTGAAGAATGATGGAGGTAAAAGAATTTCCAAATGGCAAAGAGTAAGCATAATTCGATGTTGTAACTTGTCAAGATCTGAGATATTCAATCTTTTACAACATAACTCCTTGAAAAATGAGGAAAACTCTACCAACACTGTAGTCACATGGTGAGGCAAAACATTTTGAATAACTATTGGAAGTAAATGTTGCATGAGGATGTGAGAATTGTGACTCTTAAGGCCAAATATCCTATAGTTTTCATCATCAACACAACGAGATATGTTACTTGAATAATCACCTGACATCTTCACATTCTTTAATGTATTGAGAAATATCTTTCTTTGTTCTCTTGTCATTGTAAATAACAAAGGAATGTATTTTCCATTTTCATCCGGCCAAAGTTCTTCTTTTATCCTCATATCTTTTAGATCTTGACGGGCTTGAAGATGATCTTTTGATTTTTCATCTTTGAGCATTGTATACAACACATTATCACACACATTCTTCTCAATATACATAACATCAAGGTAATTCATTCTATTTTAACTTTTCATGTTTCATTTTTTACAACCAAAATTATAAAAAAAAATGGAATAAGATGAATTATGAATTTCTTGAACACAATATGGTTATTTACATTCAAAAAGGAATAACTGGAAATTTTTATTCCGAATAAATTATTGATGAGTTCAAAATTTTTTACTATAAATTATTTTGACTCCTCTAAAATTATTGGTCAAGATCCGTCACGGGTTATTATTATCAACTATAATTAATAATCATTGTTACTATCAACTATAAATATTATTATCATTATTATTAATTATAATTATTTCTATTATTATATTACTAATATTATTATATTACTATTATTATTATTATTATTAAAAAATATAATTATTATAATAGTTATTATTATTATTATTATTGTTAGATACAAAATTTACTTTTACTTACTAGGAATCATATTTCAATTACTTGTCATTTTTATTTGTTTTGTTGTTTACCTGTCTTTACATTTCAACAATTATTTCAATTTAAAAAAATAGTTACTAAAATTAGTAAAATAATAAATCTAAAAATTAATTTTTTTATTATAAATAATTGTTTAAATTTAAAATATAATAATTAAGAGGATAAAATTGAAAAAATAAAAAGGACACCAAAGATGTTTACACAATATTTGAATATGAAGGTATTCAAATTATTTAAATTATTTTATTTTTTACAAGTGTAAAAAAATATGAAGGTAAAAATGTAAAAAATAAAATAATTTGAATATTTAGGTGAAATGATTTGATGTATATATTAACAAAATTATTGTAACATGTATAAATGAACAAATTCTTTTTTATGTTCACAATTATTTATTTCTAATTTACCCATTGTAGTATATTTATTTATTTTTGTTTTAAAATTAGTAATTATTTTTAATTATTTTTATTAAATTATTTTAACCGTAATTTCCTTTTTATTTATTTATTAACAACTATTTTTTCTTAATTTTATTCTAATTAATATAACTTTATTTTATATAATAATTTAATAATATAATAATATTAATATATATAAATATATAATTATATATATATATATATATATATATATATATATATATATATATTTAAAAAATGCATTCGAATATAAATAAATAAGTTGGTGAAGAAAAGAGTATGAACTAGACGATTATTTTTTAGTGAGGAGTTATACCATTCTTTCCTTTTTTTGGTTTTTTGTTTTGCGTGATATAATTAAAAAGCTATCAAATAATTTTGATAGTTAATCGAGTTCAAAATATATTTATAAAAAAATAAAAATAAAAACAATAAAATAAAATACGTTAATAAAAAATAAAAATAGTTAAAAATCATATATAAAGTTATGCGGTTATAACTGTAAATTAAAAAGATATTTATAAAAACTTAAAAGATAAAATAATAAAACGAAATACATTACTAAAGAATAAAATTATCTAAAAGTTGTCTGAATTAAATCAGCAGTTACGAAAGAAAATCTACTAGGAACTGCACTATTATTATCTATGATCGTTATTTAAGTACAATATAGGTAAAATTATCTCTCTCTATATATATTATTGATACTTGTGGAAAATGTAATTCAAAATTCTTTTGTTATATATATCGTATAAAAAAAGTATAAAAACATTATTTTCTCTGTGGAGGAAAGAATTATGGAAATAGAAAACCAAAGTTTTTGAAAATAGGAGGAAACCTGAGTCCATACCATCCCTTCAAAATTTCTTATCCTGGAGAGCAAAATAGGAAAAGAATTGTGGCGGCTAAAAAAGAGGATATAGAAAAAAATAAAATAAAATAAATATATACAAGAGTATCATGTCAGAGTGAATGCGATTGATTCCTAAATCCTAATCAGAAAAAACCCTAGTGCCACCCTCTGCACTGCACTTGAGAAATCGCCGATGGGGAAGAAGCGAAAGGTAGCACCCAAATCTTCTCAATCCGTTGAACCTCCGCTCAAGCATCACCAACCTGAACCCCAAATTGCGCCACCCGAGTACGAGGAAGTCGAGGAGGAAGAAGAGGAGGAAGAAGAAGTAGAAGAGGAAGTAGAGGAGGAGGAGGAGGAGGAAGAAGAAGAAGAAGAGGACGATGAAGAGCAACAACAGCAACAAGACGAGGACGACGACCCGATCGAGAAGCTTCTGGAACCTCTAAGCAAGGATCAGATCTTAAATCTTCTGTGCGAGGCGGCGGCGAATCACCGCGACGTGGCGGACCGGATCCGCAAGGCGGCTGACGAGGATCCCGTGCACCGGAAGATCTTTGTGCACGGGTTGGGGTGGGACACTACCGCGGGAACCCTAATCAGCGCGTTCCGGCAGTACGGAGAGATCGAGGACTGCAAGGCCGTCACCGACAAGGTTTCCGGCAAGTCCAAAGGTTACGGCTTCATCCTCTTCAAGACGCGGCGCGGCGCGCGCAACGCGCTAAAGCAGCCCCAGAAGAAGATCGGCAATCGCATGACAGCGTGCCAGCTGGCGTCCATCGGCCCCGTCAGTAGCAGCCAGAGCCTGCCGCAGGCATTGCCTTCCTCGGTGCCGACGCTGTCATCATCGGCTTCGGAGTACACGCAGAGGAAGATCTACGTGAGCAACGTCGGTGCGGAACTCGATCCGCAGAAGCTTCTGGCGTTCTTTTCACGGTTCGGGGAAATTGAGGAGGGGCCTTTGGGACTGGATAAGCTAACCGGTAAACCGAAAGGGTTTTGTTTGTTTGTTTACAGGAGTCCGGAGAGTGCAAAGAGAGCCTTGGAAGAGCCTCATAAGGACTTTGAGGGGCATATTTTGCATTGCCAGAAGGCGATTGATGGGCCCAAGCCTGGGAAGTTGCAACAACAGCAACACGGGAACGTGAATGCTCAGGTCCAGCGGACCCAGTTCCAGAGGAATGATACTGCCAATGCAGGTGGTGCGTATGTTGGTAGTGCTGCAGCAGCGCAGCCGGGACACTTGATGGCTCCAGCTGGGCCAGGGATTGGGTTTAACCAAGCGGCGTTGAATCCGGCGTTGGGGCAGGCGTTGACGGCCCTCCTGGCGTCGCAAGGGACGTTGGGGCTGACGAATTTGCTGGGGAGCATTGGAACGAGTGCTGCGGTGAACCCTGGTGTGCCTGCTGCAGGGGCTGGAGTACAGAGTGGTTACAGTGCTCAGTCAAATATTAGTCCGGGTGTTATCGGAGGATATGGGACCCAGGTGGGATTGCAGGCTGCATATCCGAATCCGAATCAGCAGATAGGGCAGGGTGGTTCTGGAAGAGGGCAATATGGTGGTGGTGGTGCGCCTTACATGGGGCATTAGGTATGGTTTTGGTGTTTGTGCTTGATTTGTATCTTTGATGTTTGATTTGTTTTCCTGCTTGGCATTAGTTTTATCAGTTAGGTAGTGTATTACCATAATGGAATTGTCACAGGGAATGTGGGGTAGATTTTGGAGAAATTGAAAGCATTGTAGTGGTTTTTCAATTTTTTGGTATCTTATACGGTGTTTGGCAGAGAGGAAGAAAGTAGGCTGGTGAAAAAGATAAGAAGAGAAATATATGAGGAATAGAGTAGAAATATAGGTTGTTTGATTTAGGAAGAGGGTAGAAATATTTACACTTGCGATTTTTTTCTTTTTTATTTCACCTTGTTTAATATACATTCCTTATAATTGATTATGATATATGTCATAATCGATTATATGGGATCCAAGGAGTCTAAAGCATCAACAGAGCATTAACGCTTACATTGTCAAATTTTCCAGTGTGCCAAATATGATTTATATTGGTTGCATAGCATGAACTCAAATTGCTTATTCTTTCAGATGAAAATAGTAGCCTCTTGTGGTCTAGATTTATATGCTGGAGCACGATCTTATAGTGTTCATTCTCATTTGTTGATTGGATTATGGCTGTTTATATCTATGTCACTGGACATGGAGGATGAAACAATTAATTTAGACAATGTAGATGGAGATCTTCGGAGTTTGAATGAGGAGTGTAGTTATTGAAATCTTTTTAGAAAGCAAAAGTAGATAAAAAAGGTGCATGAGGAATTGAAAGTAACTAACTGAGAATAAAGAACGATGGTGAACTAGGGATAGGCCAGATGTTCGTAGTTGGACATATAGATGATTTCTATAATTTTTCATTCATGGTCATTGTTGTTTATTCCTTGCTTTTTCTTTTGGATTCTCTTTTTCTTGTTCACAATTCCTTTGTTCTTGACCTTTTCACATCTTCTGTTGAGTGTACTCCTTTGTGGAGCTGTTATAGTCATGTTAATATTTTGTATGCTGAAGTTCCAATATTTGATAGGGAGATTACATCTTTTCTCTTTCACCTCTAGTCCTCAAATATAGCTTATGTGTAAGTGTTTTCTATTCTTTTTTAAAGTTGGATTAAGAATGACCACTTAATGGTTGGGCAGCTCTTACACGGTGTGTTCTACAGCATATTGTATAATACTTTATCTCCTGGTCTATTTGTAGGAGAGCTTAAAATGTAATTTTTGTGTGTTTAGTAATATAATATAATTTTTGTCAGTGTTTTGATTAAAGTATATATCTTTATTACCTTGGATCAACTATGGAATGGACATATAATAATATATAGATAATGAAAGAAATGTGACTTCCTTATAATTTGATTAAGAATTTTTAATTATAAGCAATAAAAAGCAGCAGGTAAATTTTTTGGTATGTTATGAATATTTCCAAGGAAAATAGAATTGTTGATTTTATGTATATAATTGTCATAAACTGATTCATGCTGTTGCCCCTTGGATGTGGAATAGTAGGGCCCTACATGAGAGGCTTGTGTCTAACACTCTTTGAGTTGTGTTCGACAATTTCTTGAGAACAGATGGTATTTGGGTCTCTAATTTATTACCTGAAAAGTTCTGGTTGGAAGTGAAACAACAAATTTTCAAGGCTATTGCATGTGTCCTATTTGTTTAAGCAAGCTAATAGAAGTTAATTCTGTGATACATCTTTTGTTTATATTTTTTTTCCAGATGTGATGTGATACATCACTGAAGCAACTTTTTGAGTCCACCACGAAAAACTTACATATGTATTGTAATTTTCTGATACATCTTTTGTTTATATCTTCCATAAACTATTTATTTTCTCTTCTTGATAAAAACTCTGAAGCAACTTTTGAGCCCGGAATAGCATACAAAGTACTATAATTTTTTTAACGTATCTTTCAGTCTTAAAAACATCTTTCCTTGTAAAAGCAAATGGAGCCTTAAAGATATGCTTTTGGGAGTCTAATATATAATCTGTTAAAACTTTAAATGTTCCTCGGAGTTTCTGTTGGATTCTGTAGAACAGCATAAGATTTACTGTTCATACTCTTTTTTTTTTCTGCTTTTCTCTCTTTGCATTTGCATCAGTGATGTCTATTATATTCATACATGCATGCGGATTGAGGATAGGGTCATATTTTACTAATTTGTTGAATGCGTTCTATTTAAAATTGAGATTTTCCCTAGGAGTGGGGCACAATTGTCAATACAATGTGAACCAGGCATCCTGCCTAAATAAAATAAAAAATTGTTTTTAAACTTGAACGATTTGTGTTTTAGATTATAGCATAGATAATAAAAATTATCAATAAGTTACTGTTAATATTCAGTGAAGCTTTAAAAAAAAAAGGCCCTACGCCAAAAGTGTCAACTTAAGTTAAAGTTACAAGTTAACGACCTGTAATATAATAGATTAATTTCTCCGCACCATGTGAAATAATACATTGAAAGAAAACAGCCTAACTATTAGACTTATATGTACAATTGGAGAGCTAAAAGAGGAACAAAGAAATTGAAGTAGTGTGTAGAATAGGAACAGCAAAGCTGCGGTTGAATTGTGCATGTGAAGTCTGCTATACATGAATGTGAAGTCACAACGAGGAACAAAGGCATGTAGTTGAGAGTGCCAGTGTGAGAGACGACAATGAAGATAAGATGATGGATTAAGAGAAGATTTAGTTGAGAGTGGGCGATGAGCTCATTCATGTTAGGTGCTTCCATCTAGGCCTTGGGTTGGAGTAGGGAGCCACCCAGGTTTAATGTTAGTGTCATGCATTGGTGTCCAATATGTGGACTTTTACTGATTCCAGTTTCATGTATCCCCAGACATTCCATGCTGTCTGACCAGATAGATAACAATGTCTGGATGAGGTCTGACGGCAGCAAGAGATCCCTAGTCTTTTTGAATGCGTTTTCCATGTCTACGTAAAAGAAAATAGTCTTGGTTTTTCCTCACCGTTTCGTACTTTTTTTTCTGTCCTATATTTCCTTGGTAAGTGATTTTCTCTATATTTGCAACACAGTTTTTTGTTTTTTTAAAACTTTTACAAATATGATATTCTCATCACCTTGAGATGTCGAAATTTAGATCTTGGAGTTTGATTTTCAATAGTTCTCAGCCAATTTAGCTAAAAGCGTGGTTTTTGGACCCTTCCATTTTTTTTCCACTTAAATTGTTTTTCATGGTTTTTATTCATTTTTGCAGATTCCTCATAAGTGCATCAGTATTTTATTACTGGCCTGGTGATTCTTCTGAAGTTTAAGGAGCTGATGCAATTGGCGTGTTTATAATGAAATGTTACTTACCACAATTATCAGAACATTTAAAATATCAAATGGAGTTATGTTTTCGCCACCTACGTTTTCTTGTTTTCTTCCGTTTCAAAATATTGTAGTATTTTGACTTAGTTTAACTTTAAAAAAACCCTATGGAACTGTTTTTGTATTGCGAGTTAACGTTTTATCTCAATTATGGAGGAGCTTGGTTTGCTGAACAAACTATATTTTGAAATTTATGTTTGTGTTGACTGTTGCGCTTCAACTTGGTATTCACAAGTAGCTTCAAGTGTTTTATATGATGAAATGATACGGTTTCCCTTTGTTTTTTATTATTTTATTTATTTCTTACCTTACCTTTTCATTCTTCTTTAACCTGTGATCACAAAAAATAAAATGTCATTATATATCAAGTGCTTTAGGATATCAATATCATCATCCCCGTGAGAAGATAGGTTAAAGCCAACATGTCAAGTTCTTTTTTTTTTTTTTCATTTTGTTTTTATTTTACTTCTGTTAACAGTGTGTGCACCTAATCTTTGCAGTTATTTTGCAGGTTTGATGGCCATGCTTTAAGTATTCACCAATAATGTAATTTGATTAGCTAAAAAAAAAACAAAATAAACATGATTTTAATTTTTTAGAAATGTTTGTATTTTTTTGGTTTTCTTTTCTACCTCTTTACAACCGAAAAATATACAGGGTCCCTCTGTTTACTCATTCAACTTGGAAATGCCAATCTTGCTTTGTCATTGCCAACCTTGTTTAGAATTGTCCTTTGAAGTTGTCAATGCTGTGGATTTTGTTGTTGATCACTTTGGGGTTTTTCTCTTCTCCCAGTGATATGTCTGGGAAATTATTTTGTAGTTTATTTCTCAGCCATATATGAATGTTTTTTCCCGTCACTATCAGAAATGTGAACTGATTTTATGAGGCTGACGATTATATATGGTACTTCCCCTAAGCAGTTTTCAAATTTTTCTGCCAATATGGGCTTTATATACTCGTGATACTCTTCAATTCTAGCAAAATGCTTTTAAACATGTCTTTATATAGGGAAAACCAAAATTTCCCAATGTTTCTTTAGGCTTAACTCTGCTTTCTGAAGTAGGAGATGAAGTCAACTTTGTTATAATGATTGATTGATTTGATTGATGTCCTGCTTACAGTCATGGAATAGGTGGCTTTCATGGACTGGAAGGTATGATACAGTGTTTTATGTCTAATTCCTTTTATTTTAGTTGAATGTCAACTTTGTTGGCATTCTTTAAGTTTGTTTGGATAAACTTATAAGTATATCTAGAAGGATCATATAAAGAAAGGAAATTGAAATATTTTTTATTATAAGTAAAAATAGTTTAGGTATAAAATCTGATGTTGAAACTTTGTTATTGGTTGTCGAAATGTGATTTTTTTGTTTGTTTTATATAGATATTTTTTTTTTTCTAAAATTGTTGGTGAAAAAGTTTATGTAGACATATTTGTTGCTCTACTTACTGGATATTTGCAATCATTGTGTATTTAAATGGGAATTTAAAGAGGGCTGTTGTTCAGTTTCCCAATCTTTGCTTCTTTTGTCTGAGTGTCCTTGTATTGGACAACTTTGGTCGGAGAAAAATAAATTCTCGTGATCCTATAACTGTTCTTCTTTTTTGAATGAAAAATAAGAAAAAAATGAAACTAATTTCTTGAGTTAAAATTAATTTTATGTGCAGGTTAAAATAAAATTCTTAGCAAAAGTATTGGAAAATGTGTAGATTATTTTTAGCTTATAGAGAAGTTAATATTATTTTATTTTTCTTTTATCTTTAGAGTTTATTTTAGAAACTTTTTCAAATAGAATTTACATCACCACTGAAGTTTGTAGGACATGCCCATTTCATTCTTTGTAAATTTGTGATGCTATTGCATTCTTGCTTTTTTAATCTGATGTGGACTTGGGTAGCTGTTTCAAATTGGACTATGAGTCTATTTTGATTTTTAACCATAATCTTAGTAAAAGATTACTACAATCTATTTTTATAATAATCTATAAAATCTGGCAAGAACGATAATGTAAGCTGTTGATCATACCCACGGTATATCAAATCATCTTTCACATTTTTTTTTAATCCCTTTAAAAAACTCAGAATGGATCGTAATTTAGTCATTTGTGCTTTTGTCTTAAGTGAAATTCTAGTGAATTGTCATTTATGTTGGATTGAGGTGTGAATTTGAGTTGATTTGTATGTAAAGATGGAGTTATTTAGATTAAGAAAAAAATATATAATTTGAGTGGATATGAGTATAACATTTATGAAAATTTGTATATGATGTAGTTGATAAAATTTAATAAATTATAACTTTTAATAGAGTAAATCGTACCATTATCATTATTATCATTTTATCCTTGATACAAATAGGAGAATAGAGAACTGATGTTAAAATAAAATTAAAAAATATTATTTATTGATATTATTTATTATTATTTTAGAATAAATTATTATTATTCTAAATAATAATAGTAAAATAATTTATAATATAGATTATTTAATTTATAGCTTTACATTTATTTAAATTTATTTTATTTTATATAACTAATTCATTACAAAAGAGAACAATAATAATATTATTATATGATACGAACTATTATATATATATATATATATTATATATATATATATATTACATAATATTAATTATTATAATATTTATAATTATAGTATTCATTGATATATAGTATATTTATTATAAATATAAAAGAAAGTAATAAATACAAATAAAATAAATTATTAAACATAGAGATAATGAATTATTTTAACGTGATTAGTTCGTTTTTCTGTATTTTTAAAATCTATAATTTATATGTAAATTCGTTCTCTCAATACAAATAAGTGAAAGCAAATACATATGTAATTTATTTTTATTTGTATAAACAATACTCATATAGATTTATTTATGATTAGTGTGGATCCAAAGATAACATTAGTGTATAATTGATCTCTTCAAATAATTGAATGAATTGGTAGTAAGATTCAGTTGACTATTGACACTGTGAGAAACTTTAGGCAGTACTGTGTTACCTCATCATGGGTGGTTGAAGAGTCTATCTTTTTTTTTTTGGATTTTATTCTAGTATATTATTTTTATGGTGCTATTTGTTCGCTATCTTATATAAATTAATTTTTTATTCTTATATTTCAATGGGATCTACTCGCAATGAAAGCGTTCTGAGTCGACATTTTTTTTAGATTTTAAGTCATAAAAGTTTGAACTAATTTCTAGGTTGTTTAGTTAATTTAGATCATTTTAATTATTTGTTAAATTGTACATTTCATACAGTTTTCTTTTGTCGGATAAATGCATAAAATTTAAATCTACTGAATTCTATTTTCTTAATTTATAGAGTATTTTTATTTAATACCTTGATATAATATATATATATATATATATATATATATATATATATATATATATATAATATGCTCTAAAGAAAAAATGGGTGACCAGTCATGTAATTGAAAGCCTACATTTCACCCACAAATTCAATAGATTAATCTTCTTTATCGATAGATTAGTAGTATGCTTGCATTAGTGATACAGTAACGAAATAGAGAATCATCCTATCGCCACCTTACTAATGGTTAAGAAAGACGAACACCGTTCTCACATTATTAAATAAATATCGTTTAAAAGATTTCAACTTAAAAGTTTTTGTCAAGCTTAACCTTGATAGGGTGTTATGGGCATTTCTTTCTGTACCCCAATAATTTGATGTGCACTTGATAGGGTGGTTAAATGACGAACACCATTAATGTATAATATAATGGGTGTATTTGTAAAAGGAGTTGGAGTTGATATGTTGTTAAATCTCTTATGGTAAGCTATGTTGATAAATCATTAACTCTAATTATTGTCACTGTACAACATCAATTGTAAGAAAGACAATGAAAAATGGGTTGTTCTCGGCCTTCGTGGATAGGTGGCACTGCGATGCCAGTAGTATATAAAATGAATGAATTAAAACAATAAAATTTGGTTTTAGGTGTTAAGAAACTAAACTTGATAGTAGACTTATAGTATCTTAAAGTATCAAGGCTCTTTCTCTTTCTTAAGTCTCAACTTTATCATAAACCTGTAGAGTTTATTTTAAGATTAACTATTAATAAAAATAATTAAAAATATATATTATTCTTCTCAACTCGATACTAAATGGACAAGATATATGAAAAAATAAACTCTTGAAACTTGTAAATCGAAAAATACCGAAAAAGAAAATTGGACATAATAAATGCATTTATAATTCTAATACAAATCCAAAACAAAATAAAAATAACAACACAAATAGAAAGAAAAAATATACTAACTAGAAATGATGATGAAAAAATTGATATACATGAACCACATGAGATTCAAGGAATATAATATGGTAAAACCCCAAAAAAAGTGACTCTTAGAACGGAAGAAAGTAAGGAGAGGTAAGAGAAGTCACAAAAAAATAAAAGAAGAAAATAAAATACAGAATGATTATAAGAGAATAAAGATATCTAATCATTCTCTTTTTCATAAACAAAATTATAATTTACTAAAAAAAGTTTTAACTCATTATAACTCATTTTAATACCAATAAAAATTATTAGACAATAATAATTTAATTAAATTTAATTTCAAACATAAACTTATAATTAATTTAATAGAGTTATATTAGTAATAAAATATTTTTTTGGGACTATTTTTTTAAACATAATTTTATAATTAATTTAATAGAGATATATTAGTAATAAAAATAAAATTTTTTGAGGCCTTTTTTCTTAAACATAATTTTATAATTAATTTAATAGAGAAACATTAGTAGTAAAAGATATTTTTTTGAGACCTTCTTTTGCTGGAGGCCTAAAACAAATGTTTTACTCGCTTTATCCTTGAGCCGGCCCTGTGTTAAATACATTCAACAATTTCACTAAATCAGGGTGTGTCCAAAACTTGTGAGGAATCATAAAACCTACTCCAATAAATTACATGTGACTCTTTAGCAATATCATTAATTATTGCATTTCAATTCTCAATCTTCTTTATGATCTCTTATATGCATAGGTGACATTATACACTTGCTTTATTATGGTCATATTCTCCTAATTGTTCTCCTTAAAAGTAAATAAAGTATTTGTCGGTTTTACTAAATTTTAGTTAAATCAACATCCAAGAAATGTTCATTAAGGTTGAATATATTAGCACATGGGTTACCTATAAATGTATAACCAATACTTGATTATGAATCACACATATTACCTTCAAAATTTACCAACCTCAATTGTGAACTGATTTATCCCATAATTTAATCATATTTCCTTGTTATAGTTACAATAACTTGTAAATCCCTTTTACATCTCTTATATTTATCTCCTCTTCTACATTTTGAGAACACCTAGATCTCTCTCTATCTCTCTCTCATGTTGTTCATTTGCTATACTAGACCTCAATATAACAATTACAAAATCAAGTTAAAATTTACCCTCCTCACCCATTCAACTCGTTACAAAATATCTACACAAAATACATTACAACATAAACATATGTCTTGTGTCACACTTTATACACAAATAATAACAATTTTGACTTATTTCATATGTTGTAAATGTTTGAATGTAATCCTTCGATTAATTCATCTTATGTTATCTCAAATCACACAACATTAGGCTATTCACCCTTAACTTATCAATTTAATATGATAGTTTGCTACAAAATTCAAATTTCATTTCTATATTCTACAATCATTATTTATGTACTTGCAAGAGTGATCACAAAGGATATAACTTGTAACATTGTGATACGATTAAATTAGGAGTGTCAAAGCGGGTCTGGCCAGCCAACTCCCCAGCCAACTCCCCAAGAAAAGGGCAGGTCGGGTTGTAATTTTCAATCCGCCAACCTATTTTGGCTCGATCTGCTTAGTCCGTCAAACTAGCGAACCAAAGGTGGGCCAACCCGCTCCAAACCTCCTGACTTGTTTTTATTTTTATTTTTAATTTTTTTAATTTAAAAATAAAAAATAATTAAATAAATTAAATTTTCTATATTATATTTTTGTATAAATATAAATAGGCAATACTATTACATTTTAAATCATTGAAATTTACAAATTAAATTTCAATTATTATTTGTATTAGAGTAATTTAACATGTAAATATAATAATTATTTTAGTTTATTCAATTAAAAATATTAATTAATCAATTAAAAGCATAGAAAATATTTATGCGACTAAATATGCTCTAAATAAAAAAAAAAAAAGCTGTGAGCCAGCAGTCTGCCCTATGGCAAGGGGAGGGGATTATAACTTCTAACCCATTTTTCACTGACGACCGACATATCCCGACCTAAAATCGGGATAAATCAAAATAGGTCGAATTTGTCCGTTTTGTCATCCTAAATTAAATGACTTAGGTAAAGTCTAAAAAATAGCACAAGTTTAACTTATGGATTACATATCTGAAAGTCCAAATTATCGTGGATTTGCAATTCAAAATACATTCAAACTTTTAGATTGTATTCTCTCGACTGTGAAATTCAAGCTGTCTCCAAATTGCACAATCTAGAAGTAAAATTCAAAATAGTGACAAGAGAAAATCTTCAAAACGAAATGAGCAACTCACATATCCAAGTTTCCCTTCCTTCATTATTTTCTCTTCACCATAATTCTCTACTAATATCCTTTTTACAATTCAATCATCACCACCCTATGAAGGTTGTAAAATCATTCAAAGAACCCACAACAACACAACAACAAAACCCACAATCTCTACCATCCAGTGCCATTTAATACTTTAAAGCCATTTTAAAAAGTATGGGAATACATATGAAAATGACGGGGATAAAGAAATACCCCGAGTTTTTGCACATAACAATGCATACATATCTGTACCTTAGAAAATATGTAGAGGTAGCTGTTAAGTGTATCAGTTAAATTTGTTCCCGACTATTTTGATGACTTATTTAATAGACTTATGTTGGTTGGACTAATATTATAAATAGAAAACATTCTTTTTTATATATAAAATAAAAATAAAAATAAAATATTTTTAAAATTTAAATCATATTAACAAAATCATTTAAATTTTAAATATAATAATATAATACATAAATTATAATACATGAATATTATGAAGTAAATTATAACACTTTTATTTTTAAATATAATAGATGTTTTATAAATTGAACTAATCCATACATTTACAGGCTTGTTAAACTTAAGTTCATTTCAGGCAATGGTTTAAATGGATTTTTTAGTTTAACCTGATCCGTTTTATTATAAACCTCTTAGTTTAACTTGATATGTTTTGCAGGTTTTTTGGACCAGTCCACTGGACTAAGCTCATTTTCAAATCTCTATGACATGGTTTACTAATAAATACAAATTTATTTATATAATTGTTTTGTGTAAGACTTTTGTAGTGGATCTCATTCCAATATATGCTCGTGAATTTGATTGATTCTTCCCATGCATGTGTTGGAAGGTAATTTAGAATTTAAATATTCTTCTAAAGTTTAAAATTTTGCAGCGAGGTCTTCCTATTGCAATGACTTCTTCTGACCACTTACTTATCACTATCAGTTTCTACACTCTGCATTGAGTTAGGAATTTAGAATGCCATTGAATCAATTCAGAATCATATTAAAAAAAATACTTCAGAGTTCTTCACATGCTTAATTCTAATCACTATTGCCTCCACTATCTGGTGCATATATATGGAAGAGAAGAAAACAGAACTATTTATATATTTTATGTTTATCAAGAGAGAATGTTTTTATGTTATGTCGTTTTAGGGGAGATCATCTAGCCTTAACAAGGATTCACCGAAGAAACTCAACAACAATAAAAACGTGAATTCAACTTATACAAAAGATTGATATATATCACCTCTTATCTAAAATTTTAACACAATTGTTTCTAAGTATTCTTTCTTATTATATCTTCAATTCCCAACCTAATAATCTTTTGAGTTGTTGCATTTGATAATGGTAGCAGTTGATGCGTAGTTTGAAAGTAAATGAAAATATGGATGGCACATAGAAGAATATGATAGTGTGACATTTCAAGGTTGATTGAAATGGTGAGATCAGAATCTGGTTCTGAATTCTGACACAGGAGTGGCCTCCAACTTCCTCGAGAAGCTGAAGGAAGTGGACACATAGACAATATCTTCTGAAATATATTATATATATTTATAGGCTTCAAACACAAACTTAGTAATAATTATATTATTTGTGTGACTGTGATCGAAGCAATGCTATGTCTGTCTCTTTATGCAGAAAATAGCAGACATTGTTTGGCACATCCATGGGAAGAGAAAGAGGTTAATTTAATGATGCAGTTGATAGAGAATTAAGAATGTTATAGAATATTGAAAGGGTTTGAAATGGGTAATTATCTAAGAATGGAAAAAAGGTAAACTAAAGTGCAGAACTAGGTTAGTTGTTGATATGTGGAAAGAAAACATGTGCACGTGGAATTGGTCCTCGGTGGAATGCGCACGCGCATTCTTATGCATACATTACATGTGCCTTTGAATCACTTTGTCCTTTCTTTAACATCATCTTTTCAAAACTGCTAACTCTATGCTTTTTTATATCTCTTCTGTAAAAACAATACTTGCAAATGCTGCCTTCTATGTCTCAAATACACAAAATATATTATAAACATACTTGCAATTCAATGTCTTAAAATACTTTTTTGTTTTTCTTAAATACTCTATCGTTTGGATTTTGTCATCAATGGCATGACACAATTATTATTTTTGTTTTCCATCTCTTACTCATTTATTTACTTTTGGTTAAATGTACTTTTAGTTTATAAATTTTGATATATTTTGATCTCAAACTTTAAAAATAAATGAATATAATCTTTTTTAAGTTAAAGACCTTTAATTTTGTGGGCTTGTTAAACAATGTTTTAGGCTGATATTTGAGCTTAAACTTGTCAAAACGATGTACACAACTCAAATATTATCCTGAAACGTGTTTAACACGTAAAACAATTTAGCGCAGTTGGGATGAAATGACTGTATTTATTCATTTTTAAACTTTAGGGATCCAATTATATCAAAGTTTGGAACATAGATGAATTTCAATTTCGAGTCAAAATATAAGGACTAACAACATTTTAACCCAATTTTTTTCTTTTTAAATATCTCTCAACTCACTTGTCAACCTGTTTCTTCTTTTTTTACGAATAGTTGATTAGCTAGTTAGAAGAGAGGAAAAAAATTATAAGTTCATCCATAAGTTAGAAACAAAAAAATGAAAACAACTATTATAGTATTTTATATATTATGACAAAATCAAATCGTAAACTACTTAGCCAGACAACTTATCCTACATTATTTTTCTTTTGCATCCTTCTTTGAGCCTTAATCTTTGACTTTTGAGGAGCTTTGGAAACTGTTTGGGAAATTATTGAGAAGTTCAAGTGTGGGGAGGTGTTGTGTTCATCTAAAACGTGAAAAGTTCGGAGAAGTAGTGTGAAAAATTGAAAGATCACAAACAAAGAAAAATCTGAAAAACAAAATTGAATGCATATGGATGAGAAGAGAAAAGAAATAAAAAGGGTGAGAATTGAGAAATGAAAAGAAAGATAGGAGTTTGTTGTTAAGTAGCAACCTTCATGAGGATGGATTGCTTGTGTTTATTATATTTTCAATTCTTTCCCATTGTTCCTCATTTTTGAATGATTGTTAACCATAAACCATTTCTTATCCTACCTTCACCTTAACCGCATTACAAGTCGTATGAAAGCCCTTTTAATCTAGAGTGCATTCTATTTTAAGTAGTGAATATAAGAGGCTTTTCAAGCCTATGGTAGTACTTGTCTGTATGATGTGTTGAATGTAAATACAAATCAGAAACACATGAGAATTTGAGTGAAACATTGGCCTTGAGAGGATTTCCAGTTTTGATCTTAATCTAATTTGAGTGAGATCTCCATTTCCTTAATGCCTTATACATGTTCTTGATCGGTTTAAATGTTTCTAACTTTTGTGGATAAAAATTTTCTTCATCACATCTATGCTTAAAATTTTGAACAAGTGCCAACAATGTGTAGAGTTTTCTTGGATTAAGCTTAACTAGCATAATTTTCTCTTGTTCTTATTATTTCTTTCATCTGATGTCCTTCTTCTAGTCTCTTGTTTTTGCTAAGGAGTGCAAAATTTTAAGTGTGAGAATATTTGTTGACTCAATTTTTAGGCCTCTATCTTATAACTTATTGTACTTCCTTAGGATTCTCACTTTCTTTATTCCTCAAGCTTAGTTCAATTTTGTAATAATTATTTGGAATTTTAGGAATTGTTGTAATAATTGGTTAAGACACAAGTTTTATAGCTGATAATGTGAACTAAAAATGCTCTAACTCTTGTTGAATGTTTTGCTCATAACTTTTTCTACAAAAAGTCTAATTGATTTATAATTTTTCGCGTTGGAGCTTTAATTCAAATACAAGATTATAATTTTTGAAGCTCTGAGATAAATGCAGTTCAAGTTGAAAGATCGCAACAATTTGTAAGAAGCAGAACATGATGTAGTCAAAAAATGTCTTTGTGGATTTCAATGCAAATAGCAATTTCCCTTATGAGTAGAATTTTTTGTTCTACTTGTAATTGGGCTTAGATTGGAGTGAACCGGAAGAGGCAAGGAGTGAGTGATAACGTCCATTTTTACCTCTTTTTTGTGTTTACTGTTATGAATAAATCAACTTTTTCCTAACTTTTACCTTGTTATATTCTCAAGTTTAGTGTGTTTTGTGTTTTAGTTATTTTATGCTTGTTTTACGTCTAATCTCTAGTTTTAATGTGTTAAATAAGTCAATAGAAAGCATTTGTGGTGGAGGAAAACAAACAAAAATTCAAGGGAGCATGATTGGACAAGAAAAGATTAATTTTGAGGCAAATACTTGCACCGGGCCCCACTGGAATTGTGTCCAGCACCACAAAGACTGAAAGTAACTAGCGTTGTTGGAAAGTATGGGGTCTAGCGCTAGTACACAAGGTCGAGCTCTAAAGAGTCCAAGAGGCTAAGGTTGGGCGCCGGTACACAAGACCGAGCACCAAAGAATCCAGAAAGCCTGGGTTGGATGCTAGTAAATAGGGTCGGGCGCCATCTACAAAAGAAGTTGTTGTTTCACACTTTTACTAATAACCTGGGGTCAGGCGATAGCGACACTGATGTGTAAAAAATGGGTATTTAAACATGTTTCTCGCGAGGGTTAGGGATGGCAACGGGACGGGACGGGGACGAGTTTCGCTATCCCATACCCATCCTCGTAGAAAAAATTCATCCTCATCCCCATACCCAAATCCAACGAGTTTCAAACTTTTGTCCCATCCCCATCCCCATCGGGTAACAGGTATAATCTCGTACCCATACCCGTACCCGTTATTTTACTACTTCAATATTAATTTTAATTAATTTTTATAAAAAAAAAATTACGGTAAACGAAACATAACATTATCAAATATTCAACATTAGGAGGATGATTGTTTTTTCAATATCAAATATTTTGAAATAAATTTTGCTTGTTTACATTTTAGATTAGAATACCAAATAAAATTTCATGAGAACCAAAACATTTATTAAATTTGCAAACATTAATGAAACCTAGTTGATAAAATTTAAAACTATTTTCAAAAAAATATGAAAGGAAAACAAATATTCAAATTAAAATATATTTTAGATGTTTGTTTACTTCAATTTTTTAAATTCTAATGAATCTCTTTTTTATACACTAATCAAAATTCTAATACATCACTTGAATGACGCAAAGAAAAAATAATAAACATAATAATAAAATTTTGACATCAATCTTGTATCTTTTGAACTCCAATATACGTTGGATAGTGATAAAAAATATTCATGACAATTACATTAAATTTTTATATTATAGTAAATAAAAGTTATTTATACAATTATAGAAAAAAATATTACAATATGATTGATAATGAGTTAGAAAATAAAAAATAATTAGATAAAATATATCAAAATAGTATTTTATATGATGAAAATAAACAAAAATAAAAATATTAACAAATTAACTAATGTGTGTCTTAAAAACAATTTGAGAGACTATTGAAAGAAATTGCACAAAGAAAAAATAAATGTATAATTAAGGGTATGATAAGATGAAAAATACCTTAGAGGTCTAAGAAAACTTTTCAAATATCAACATATATACTCAATGGTTGAGAAATAACGAAAATTGTTTTAGCGAAACAAAATAGTTCTCCAAATGAAACAAAAGTGAATAATAATAAGTAAAGAATATTTTTTTATATTACCTAGTAAATGAAAATTTTATACTATTAAACACTTAAATTGAAAGTATTAAACATTCTCATGTGAAAGGAAAATATACAATAAATAAAAATATTAAAAAATAATAGAAATATTCAAATGTGAGACATAAAAATGGCGGGGACAGGTATTATGGCAGGGATATTTACATCCCTATAGCCAATTGAAAAAGTCGGGGATTCTCCATACCCATACCCATACCTAGTCAATTCGCGGATTCCCCGTCAAAAGGAGGACGGGTTCGGGCAATACCCACGGAGGTGGGTTTATTTGCCATCTCTAGTGAGGGTGAAAGGGGATTCCTCATTTTTCATGATAGAGAAACACTTTTGGGTGCTTGGAGAGCCTCTTGGAGGTTACTAGGGGTGTTGGGAAGCTCTTCCACTCCTCTTTGGGTTTTCTCCTTCATTCATGATGTTTTTCCCACTTTTGGGGTTGGAGAGGAAGATGGGTTGCGATTTGGAGATGGAGACTCGAATGGGAGACTCGAATGGAGATGTTAATCAATATGTTTTTCCATTTCTATGTTAATATTTGATTTCCATGCTTAATGCTTGCTTTGGTTTAGCTATCCATGCATGATTTGTGGTTCTTGAGGTGTTGAAAAATGTCTTTTGAACCTAGAAGAAATTGAATGCCTAATGAAGCTTGTATCTAGGGATAGAACATGATTCATTAGTAATCTTAAGTCTGTTGAACTTAATGCATGATTTCACTTGTTGAGGATTCAACGAATTGGAACTTGATAAGTTATCATAGACTTAAAGTCGCTAGGAATATGATTTCAATATTCTTGTGAGTTTATTTTTACATGAAATTGGAATTGAGAAGTTTGTGAATGCATGAGAATAAAGGGAATGAAATCTAGTCTTGACAATTGTATATAATCTATGTTAAATTTCTGTTACACACTAATTATTTAATAAACTACCAAAAAGAGTTTCTTTGTGTTTTTGTGAGCTTTGTTGTCTATTTGAGTTATTAATTGTGAGATTTGTCATATGTTGCATGATGAAGAGGAGGATGAAGGAAATCAAAAGCCTATGGGGTGAATGGGTTTTTTTATGGGAGATTGATTGGAGAGCTGAAGATGGAAGAGATCATGGAGATGGAGGTCAAATGATGATGGAGTGGGTTGGTCTTTTAAAAAGGATGAAAGTGAAAGATGAAAGAGGTGGTGGTTGATCCTACATGAAACAACGATCCTCGAGGAAAAGGAAAAAATGGTAAGGTTGGAGAAAAATGGAAAAGATGATTTTTTTAGAAATGAAATCAGAGCTCAAGACACAAGAACAACGATCCTCGAGGAAAAGGAAAAAATGGTAAGGTTGGAGAAAAATGGAAAAGATGATTTTTTTAGAAATGAAATCAGAGCTTAAGACACAGGAACAAAATGGCTTGATTGGAGAAAAGTGGGAAAGATTTTGAGAAAAAGAAATAAGAGAGCTCACGTCAAAAGGGATGACAAGTTTCGAGAAAACGAGAAAAGATGATTTATGAAAGAGAGGAAAATATTTCCCGTAGAGATATTCAAAGCAGGAAGCAATATGTGCGAAATGTGAAATAAGTACATTCATCATTTCATTTTTTAATTCATAAATACAACTCATTAAGTATGGGTTAGACTAATGCTACCACTTTTGTATCCTAAAAAGGTTTAATTATGTCTTTGGTCCCTCTATTGAGTTGTCCACTTTTCGTTAGTGGTACAATAACAACGTTAAAGGGGTGCCACATGTCAGTTTTTTTATTTTTTGAATTTTTTTGAATTTCTTTTTGATTTTTTTAAGAAAATATAAATTTGCCACGTGTCATGCTGACGTCATGCCATATGGCAATGACAGAGTGATATGGTAGTGACAATGCCACATGTCACTATTATGCTAGGTGTCATTTCCTCGTTCTCAATTTGGTCCCTGTATTTTAATTTTTATCTCAATTTAGTCACAATTTTTGTAAAAATTGTCTAATTTCGTCCTTCTCCAAATTAAAACAAAAATTAGTTTTTATATAAATGTTATACAAATATTTTTATTAAGTTTGATATTTTTATTATATTCTTAACATAACTAAATTTATTTAAATTTGTGTTTCACATTCAACTTTACTTCAAATTATTTTCAAATATTAAATTTATTTGTTTTCGATTGTTACATAAATTAGTTAAAATTAGTTTTAAAATTTTTATAATTGCTATTTTTACACCAACTCAAACAATTCGATAAAAATTATTGAACTTTACACATTTTCAAAATATACAATTATTTGAAATATAAATTAAAATAAAAAAAATAATATTAAAGTATGATATAATAAAATATCAATTATGATTTTTTTTCTATTAGCATTATTTTCTATAAACAACTTTAAAACAATGTAAAATATAAATTTAAATAAACTTTATTTTGTTAAATATATTTACTTGAAATATCAATTTTGGATAGAAATATTTGTGTACATTTAAAAAGAAATTAAATTTGGTTGGAGGGAAACAAAATTGTTCTATTTTTATAAAAATTAGGACTAAATTGCGAAAAAAAATACAGGGACCAAATTAAGAATTAGGAAATGACACATGGTATAATAGTGACATGTGACATTGTCACTGTCACCTGACACGACGTTATCATGACACGTGACAAACTTTTTAAATTTTTTAAAATATAAAAAAAACAAATAAAAAATAGATAAAAAATTCAAAAATTCAAAAACTGACAAATAATATCTCTTTTAACATTGTTATTATACCGTATAGGACTTGATTGCATCAAAATTTTTAAAATAAAAATTAAATTAAGATAAAAAAAATAAAGAAACTAAATCTATATTTTCTCTCTATATTTTTAGACCAAACTTTGGAACTTTTTGGACAAAACTTTGGAACCGATCACCAATCCCGAATCCCCTCTCGCCATTCAAATCAAACATTGAAATTTCAGACCGGGACTGTTAGTTAGTTATACTTCCATTCACATAAATAGTGTCATGTTCCTTCAAATTGACATTTTCTACACCCAACAATTTCTCAGATACTGTACACTGCAATCCAACAATAAAAATTGTTATTTATACGTTACCCTCAGTTCAGTCAATTCTTCAAAGATACATATCAGTTTTTATAATTTCATTTATGTCAATTTTGTTTACATGAAGCTTCTCTATTTATTCATAACAATAGCATGACATCTTTGTAATTAAATAACTAAAAGATAATTAATCTTGCTTTTAAATAACCTTTTATAAGATTATTTAAGTTTTAAGGTTATGAAAAATTTGGGTATCATTAATTATGTTTCTAATAATTTTTGTTATTATTGAATGCAAACTTTATATTTTCTAATTGAGTAAATAACCAACTTCTGTTACATGAATGTTATCTTGTCCTATTTATTTCAACAAGATGAAAAATTTATAGTAATTAAAATGAAGAATATTTTTATTGTTCACATTTATAACATGTTGTAATACTCTTTCATAGTTTTCACTTTATCACCAACAACAATTAAAATATCATCTTTGTTATTTTTATTTTATATTAACCACTTGTACTCATGTGAACAAGCAGGTAAAATAATAAAATAATCATGAAAAAGTTAAATATAAAACTATTTAAAAAGTATAAAAAATTAAATATTTAATAGAACAATTTTTTTTATAAAAATTTAATTAAATATATTAAAAATTATTAAAAATTAAAAATTGAATTTTTATTGTAAATTCAAATGTATAACAATATTCATCATTTTCATTTCACAACGGACAAATGAAAATGAATGGAGGTAAGATTAATGCAGAAAAAACAAAATAAAATAAAAACGTGACCTTTGTTAAGATTTATCTGTTGGGAAGATATCCTGCAGTGTCGGATTGAAGAATCAGAGTGCATATATATTAAAGCTTAAAGTTTATATGCAACAATTTAAACATTTTTTGTTGTCTTTAAACGAGACTGAGAATTAGTAAAATGAGATTCCAATCTTAACAAGAGAAAAAGAAAAATAAATCTTCGATTTTTGCATTAATATTTTAGCCTATTTATAGGCGCAGAGCAAGAGGTGAAGAAAGGGTTAAAAACTAAAACTGTTAATTTATTAAAGTTAGAGAGATTAGAAAGTGGAAAGAGAAAAAATGATTAAACTTTTAGTAGTGAGAGAGTGAGAGGGGAAAGAGAGGAAAAGTAGAGAATGTAGGTTGTTTTCCATTGGTGTGTGATGTTAGAGTATTATATTAGAAGTTAATGTTATATGATTATACAGTAATTATTGTGATTATAGTGCATTAATTATAACACATTTATCTTTTCCAAATAAAAAGTGATTGATCCTCGCTGGGCGTGGTTGTTGTCCCCAGTGGCAATGGAAAATTGAAAGGCCCACTTTGTTGTAAGATTCAGATTGGATCCTGCAGCAGCAAGTAGGTGAAGGACTGAAAGTGTAGTACCCTCAGATTTTGTTTTAACTTAGCAAGTCAGAATAGTCTATTCCTTCACCACTTTCCAAAATTTCTTTATTCATTTCTAAATTCTTCTTTTTCCCTTTGAAGGGAAACCTTAATCATTCTTTTGCTTCTGATAAGCAATGTTCCCTCAGAATATTCAACACTCCCATTTTTCACACAAAAAACACTTCTTTCTACGCTCAGGGTCCTGCAGGATCAATTTTGGCCTTTTCTTCTAGGACACACGACATAGTAGTGGTGGTGATGTAACAAAAATCATGACATGCATATTTACTTCTAGCTTTTTCTCTGCTGTGGGTCTCTTCCGCATCATCATTTTCTTTGATTCCTAGTTCTATTTCATATCTGATCTGGGTCACCTTTTTCCTATTCTGGGTCCGGGTTTCTCCCACCCCATTTCACACTGCCTGCTTTCTGTTTGTTTTTTGTTTTCACCAAATCTCAGAATTCAAGACAGTATCCTCGTCTTTTGTTTCTCCGGATTCTAATTCGGTGCCAAGTTCGTCCATTTAGATGTCCCAAGCAATCGCTGGATAGACTCTTTACTTTTGGTTTTCAGGTGTCTCTTTTGCAATTGAGTTGTGGGGGGATTGTGAATTTGGGTTTTATTTATATTTGGAAACGATACATGTAGACTTGTAGGGTGGTTTTGGGGTTAAGATAATGGGATCTCAAGGTGGGGCAATCCAGGAGCCAAAGAATGGGTCTTTGGCAAGGCAAGGGTCTTTGTATAATCTCACCCTTGATGAGGTGCACAACCAGCTTGGAAATTTGGGGAAACCCTTAGGAAGCATGAATCTTGATGAGCTGCTCAAGGGTGTGTGGACTGCAGAATCTGGAACTGATGCATACATGCAGCAAGGTCAGGTAGCTTCTGCTGGATCATCTTTGAATCCTCAAGGGAGTTTAACATTGTGTGGGGATCTTAGTAAGAAAACAATTGATGAGGTTTGGAGAGATATGCAACAGAAGAAGAGTGTTAGTCAGGAAAGAGAAAGACAACCTACACTGGGTGAGATGACCCTGGAGGATTTCTTGGTGAAGGCTGGTGTGACTACTGAGCTTTTCTCTAATGAGGATAGTGCCATGGCCATGCCAGGGGTTGATTCCCAACACAACACATCACAACATGCTCATTGGCTGCAATACCAGCTCACTTCAGTGCAGCAGCAGCAGCAGCAGCAGCCACAACAACAACATCATCAACATCAAAATCAGCAGAATAGTTTGATGCCGGGTTTTTCGGGTTTTATGGCTGTTCAACAGCCTATGCCTGTTGTGGTGAATCCGGTTCTGGATGCAGGATACCCTGAAGCAATGCCGTCTTCTTTGATGGGTGCCTTATCTGATTCACAATCTGCAGGTAGAAAAAGGGCTGCCTCAGGTAATGTGGTTGAGAAAACTGTGGAGAGGAGGCAGAAGAGGATGATTAAAAATAGGGAATCAGCAGCTCGGTCCCGGGCTAGAAAGCAGGTTATTTTTGTTTTTCTTTTTGCATGTTGTTGTTATCAAGTTTTGTTTTTTCCTTTCCTTTATTATACAAAGCTGCATATATTTGAATGGGCAGGCTTACACACAAGAGCTGGAGATTAAAGTTTCGCGTTTGGAAGAAGAGAATGAAAGGCTTAGAAGACAGAATGTATGTTTAGATTCTTTTGTCAGTTTGTGTCTTCACTTTTATTCTTGTCTGCTGGATTGATAAATGCCATATGGTTGGGAAATGGATGGTTGAAATGTTTGCGCTTTAGTTTACCTTGCCAATGGTTTTCTATTAAGTGGATTGTTTAAACCAATCGAACTTCATCTGCAATTTAATAAATTGCATTTGGTTTATCTTTGTGTATATTTAGGATTACAATCACAATTTTTTTAGACATTTTGATGCTGCATGGATATGATCTTCCTCTCTTTTTAATCCCACTATTGAAGTGAAGCAGGCCATGACATTAGGCTAGTGATCTGCTTTTGGTCTTGTCATATTCTGTGTTTTCCTTTGTTCTCTCCTTACTTTCCTTATGCATGCATTATTCTGAATCTTCTTTGTGTCTGTGCCTTCTTGGCATTAGCCCCGGAAGACACGCTATTTCAGGACATGTTCATTTTGATGGTGATAATTTCTTTCATGGAAAATTTAATAATGAATTTCTGAATTTGTTAGGTCTAAAATATTTTCTCCTTTCTTTATCAATGAATTGTTTTATTTTTTCCGGATTAATGTTTTTGAGGGTGTATAATATTAAATCTCTGTCTGCAATGGGTCCAATGAACTTGTTTAAAATTTTTGGGTAAAAGAATTGCAGAAAGTGTCTGAGGTCTCTATGTTGATGGACTTCATCAGAGAGTTTGTGGTGAGAGATAAGGGAAATATTTAGTGCTAGCACGTATTGTGTACATCTATACAAAGAACAGATCAGGGTTCTTTAAAGTTGGACATAGGATAGAGGCTCTAAGATTTTGTGACCATATCGTGTGAAGAAAAAAGTGCTGAGAATGATCATAAGGAGGTGGCTCAGCAGACTTCTCTAGAGCTCATTGTTGCACGACAAAATAAGAAAGAAAAAAAAATTGTGTGCGAGTAAATACTTCTGAAATTTTTCTAACCCTTGATTACAAATAATTCCACAACAAACAGTTCATAAAACATTTGTGTTACAATCTAAGTTCCAACGTTTAAATTGTTTCCAAACTTGAGATTAGGTGTTTGACTTCTCTCCCTTCCTTATCCGGAGATGTATTCTCTGTAGTGTGGAGAGGTACAAAAATTTCAATGTTAAAAAATAGATTCACTTTAGCTAAAGTTTGGAGTACTTTATGGTTTCAAGATATGGCCAACCGTTTTGCTTGCAGTTAGTCTGGCTGACACATTTCAAGTCAAGGTTGAATCAATAATAATGCACAAAACTAAACCTGATTCTGTTGAAATTGGGGGAAATAAGTTGTGAGTGGTAATGATCTCGATCATGAATCTCTGCTTTCTGTTGGTGTTTTGAATTGTACAATTGTAGAATGATTGGATTGTTGAAGCATTTAATTATGTATCAGTTCAGAACTATGTCTGCAGTTTTAAGTATTTCCATTTGGAATCACCCAACCTTGTACTGATCACAAAAGGGCGAATTCATAATGTGAGCCTGCATATGATTGTATATTGATGTGATGTTATTTTCATATCTCTGTTGGCATAAATCATTTTTGTTTGTTTTCAGTTTTAATGTAACATTTGGTCTTGGATCCATCTCTTCATTGTAACTTTACCACTGACAAAACTAAAGAGAACCTGCCAGTTATAAAATTCTTACAGTGAATGTTATGCTATGTGAATTTCAGCTGAAGAGGATGAAAATGGCTAATGTTTAGATCGTAAAAATGACCCTTCTTTTAAAATATATAAAAAAACAAAGATAACACTTCTATCATGTGTTCATGATTAAGCCAATTGTCTATGGTTGTCTTTTAGTGGAATCAAATGGAAATATCTGTGGTTAGATTTTAATAATAGATGAGCATGCATAATTTATATATCTTAGAACTTTCTTGGACAAGCTTTCGATCGTAAAACTTGAAGGACATAGCTGTGTCTGTAAGATGGCTTTACCCTTCCATAATGGTCTCTGAACCAACAATATGGTATACTGTAAACTCATATTTTGATGTTGCAATTAACCAACCATAACTGTGTGTTTCTTTTCCTTCATTTTCTGAACTATTTACATCGTTGAATAAAAAATAACACACAAAATAGTTTTATGTAACAGCTTTGGAGATGGTTCTGGATGGTATATCTCTGCTCATGGTAACTGTTTTTTATGATCTTTCTTTCAGGAGATAGAGAAGGTACTGCCAAGTGCACCGCCACCAGACCCTAAGCATCAGCTTCGCAGAACTAGTTCAGCTCCCCTTTGATGGCTTCACTGCAAACCAGTTTCTACCAAACTTCCATGCACTTCCATAGATCTCACTTGCGACATATATGTTTGGCACTCAAGTTTCCAACATTTGGAAATCTATTTTTCTCTGGGAAGTGCTGCTATTTATTCTCCTCAGCATGTCCCCTTGTAAGAGTGTTTTCCTATATGTACATTTTCCTACTTACTCTGCACTATAAGCATGCTTTAGTCTAATTTTGAACACAATATAGCTTTAATACCATTTCTAAGGACAAAACATAGATGTTGTAGTATAGATGATTTGATGTTGTTCTTCACTTAAATTAGAAGTTTTTATGTAACTTGTGCTTTAGAAGGTCATATAAAGGTTGATGCATGTTACTGAGATGAAATTTCAGTTTTAATTGAAGAACATAAACAGGAACATCTATAATATTGCACTTTTGTTTTGACCTTTTTCTTATGTTCTATTCTGTGTTGAGGGTGCAGTGCAATTTATGAGCATTACCTGGTTGCATTTGCTGTAACCAGTTAACCATTTTGGTTTTATATACTAATTTCTTGAAGATAAATTCTAGTAACTTAGTGCATTCCCACCTGTACAAGGCAAATGTCAACCTTGGCACAGAAAATTGGTTTTTGATTTGAGGTTACTAACTATAACATGATTGGAAAATTGACGTGAGATTCCAATCAATACTGAGGTGACTACACCAAATAAGAAGTTTGAGGAGAGAGAACGTGATACCAAAGAAATGATTGTTTTAAACCAAAATTGCTTTGGTACCTGAAAGTATTTTGACTGAAAGCAAAACAAAAATGTGCAGTAAAACAACATTTTAGTCCCTTAAAATAAGAAAATTCCTGTCTCCAAAAGTGCAATTTTTTAATATTATAGTCCAAGAATAAAAGCACAGGTATTCACCAAAAAATAAATTAGTCTGAGATTAATAAGTTGGGTGGTTTAAGTGATATTCTTTAATTTATGTTTAAGAATTCAAGTGGCATAAAATAGTTGAGTTTAGGTATTCATCTGATAAATTAGAGACTTATTTTGACTTTTCTTTTTTAATTTAGTGCATGTTTCAATAGTTTGTTTAGCTTAATTTGTGTGTCTTCTAACTGTGTAATGAAATTCACTCAAATGGTGAAGTTGCCAAAATACATGTTTAATCTAATTTTTTGAATCCTAAAATTGATTATATATATATATATATATATATATATATATATATATATATATATATATATATATATATATATATATATATATGCATAGTTTAATTTCTCTCGATTCCATTGATCCGATCATATATCTCGTATGCTCGTAGGTAGTCTTTTCGTCCAAATTTTTTTAAGCAATTGTGTTTAAGCAAATCAGTTTATGCTCCAAAGCAAAGTCAGTTTTAGCATTTATGAACCCTGTTGAACAAAGTCGGGGAAGATGATTTTTGAAATTAATGTGATAACGGTTTACTTCAAAATTATTTGTTACTAAATTCAATTTTGTAAAAGCAAAGATCTTTCAAAATTTAGTTTACAAATACAAGTCGATACTTAGAGGGGTCTTCGGAATTCATAGGACCGGAGTAATGTTGATAAGTTGCCAAATCACTGTTCCGTTGCAATGTGAATCTCAAATGTTTGATGTTTGGCTATTACTTGTTGCATCATATCCCTACATCCTATCATTCCGGAATTCATTTTTCCGGAACATATTAAAACAAATCTGATTTTTTTTTTCCGGTACACATTCCCCCACTTCTATTACGGAAATAATTTTCGCAGACTTTTGTTAGAATGCATCAAGAAATTTGATAGGGTGCAGAAGTCCTTGCCTTGATGTTTTATAGATTTGTGAACCATTACTAATCTCAATTGTGTATAATGAACTCAATTCTAACTAATTTGCCATTTGAAAAACAATTCTGATCTAACTATATTTTTATCGTTCTCAATGGATTTGCCTTCAATGTGAAGCCATTGATTCCCAATAACGACTTTCCATGTTTAAAATATATGGTCATATCTTGTAATACTAGCTTGTAAGTCATTTGAAGAGTGAAGATCATTCTTCTTCTGTTATTACTAAACTTAGAACCAGAAACAAAACCTTGCGTGATATAAAGCTATAATGGTTAAACTTGGTGACAAACTTTCAATAAGAAATTTTGAAACCAAATTATTAGTTAATTAGTCATGCAAACTTCCAAATTATATACTTCAATTGCTATAATACATAAATAAAAGAAAATAAGATCCTTTTATATTTGTTCTTCTATGGTTTTTAGTACAAATATAGTGAGGACAAGTTCTGCAACAAACAAGGGTATTTAGTTTACAGATGAAAGCTTCTCTAGCCATGTTACTTTTCTCTTCAACAAATTCATCATTATTATATAGGTTTGATAGCATCTCATTCACGAGTCTAACTATGCCAAGAACATTAACCTGGAAGAAAATTATATAAAGGGAAGCTTGTCATTACTATTTCCATCAATAAGAACCAAGTGCTATCTCCCATAATTAGGTCGGCTAAAAGGATCAAACAATGTCATCTCCAGCTATTTGATCATGACTTGGACCATAGCAACCTGAACATTGACAAGTATCCTGCACCCAACATTCATCATCCATGATCACACAGCATTTCTGTTGGGTGGAGAGTGCATTCTTTATGACTCTCACAACAGGAGAAGAATGCATCTATATCTACATTAATATGTACAAATGGATTGCATGGAAATATATATATACACAAAGCATGATTTGTATTTTCTACCAGAAAAATACACTACACATTACAATGAAGACACACATAACCTACAAAAGGAACCTAGTTCTTACTGTCCACTCTCCTTATGTTTGTTTGTCTCCAAATCAAATCCAAACCCAGCATCATCATACAAATTTGGATCCAACTGACCAACATTGCACTCATTCTTTTGTTCAGTCTTTCTTACATGGGAAGCAGTGAAGCCATCCTTGGAACCATCATCGATTCTCTGTTTTTTACGAGGAGACAAAGTGCTTGCAAGGGCATCACTAGATCCAGAAGCCTCCGAGTGTGGATGAGTTTGCTTATCATGCGATGAAGGAAGTGTTTCGGAGGTTGTTAAAGTATTACCTAATTTCTGCTGTTCCTCTATGATCTTTTGTAAGTATTTACCCTGTGCTTCAATTCTCATTTGTAATTGCTTTTGAACCTGAAATATAATTGGAAAAATATAAAAGGCGGTATCATTATCCAGAAATGCTTACTCGTAGAAGCACAGTACTATGAAAATTAACAAGCAGCATTGATCTTAAAATCGGTGTGTGCAAGTCCTGAGGCTACATAATTCTTCTTCATTCGAAGACTAAGTTATAGATAATTGTGACGAGTCCACTCAGCTAGCATAAGATGCACGATTCACATATACAAACATAATTGCATTTTTCAAAGAATTATGTAAAATATAAGGGTCAAACAATTTTGCAATGTCTTTTATTTATCCCTAATGTACTTAGGGACCGTACCAAAAGTTTTGGTGAATAAAGAAAATATAGTTCGAAATTAAATCTCAACCATTGAGGTAAAATGATAAGCAACATCTGAAGTTTTCCATAATAGGTCAAATTTCGGCCAATCACTCATCAATCGCATATGAATGTTTATTCAGTTATTTCTTTTCAAGATACACGTCACATGTTCCAATTTCATTCATCAACAAAAAATCAAAGGAAATGACACATAAGGATGGCTGAAGTAGTGTATCCAAATTTAACCATACAACAGGCGAAATTAGATACTTGTGAAAACATTTTGGTATGTGGTATGCACTCTAAACATAAGAGAAATTATCTGTATGTATGCTATCATTAGGGACATACAAGAAGTAAATTATTGCATGCTATTCTTAAGCCATTACTTTTGCAGTATTTACAGTTCACAGATTAGTATGTACTATCACTGTTTCTGTTTGCTCTTTTAGCACAAAGTGTTGTAGGCTAAATAGGGTTCTCTTTCAACAATTAGTAAAAATTTAAGATAGGTAACAAACCTCAAGCTGCTCATGCAGACGTTTCTGAACCTCCATCTGCATTCTTAAGGCATCATTGATTGGCATTCCCCTGGAGGCAGTAAAGGTTTTAATAAAAGATTAAAAGAGGAAGCACAAGAAAGAGTTATAAATTATATTAGGAAAACAATTGGGATACCCACGGGGAAGAATCTGCGCCAGAAAAGCTGTCTCCAGAATTCCTCTTCTCATCTTTAGAGTCTAAAAAGTTCAAAACGATTTTTTTAAAACCCAACAGATTCCAACTATTTTGTTTTAGGGAAGCAAGGACAAAAAAAAAACAAGGCACCTTTACCATCAGCTGGTGATTCAGGTAAATACTTTGCAAGACGATATTTCTACATAAAATGATATCATCAAAGATGAAATAGGATCAGTGTTAAATTAAGTATAAATGTTGACATTTATGTGCACAAGCCTAAATTATTAAACCAGATCATAATACCTGTAAATGGCTTTTAACATGATAAATGGTCAGTCCAGGAACACCCATCACTCTAAGGACACCTTTTGGGGTTGCTCCTGCCGTGAATAATTAAATCAATTTAAAAAGTTTACAGGAATATAGCTAAATTTTTGCAGATTATCAAGTTAAAGAAATGAAAGACAACTCAAAAAGGAGATGAAAAAGGGTACATTTTCCGTGAACGGGTCCACATCAAATAAAAATAATCAGCCACTGAAATATGAAAATTCAAGTTCTGGAAAATGTGAGTCTGCCAGCCTGCGTTGCATGCACACAACGTGGAAGCCGGCAGTTTCAAATAACAAGACTTGTTGTCAAACAATTGATTCCAGAGTGAAGAAACACTAGGAATTAATCCAACATGACTAACAATTGCTAGTTTTTTATTTTTTTCTTTTCACAAGAGAATGTGTACAGATCTGACTACTTTTTCCTTAAAAAGAATATTGGCTCTTCCAAGTTTCGAAAACATTAAAAAGGTCAATTGAGTTTGAAGCAAAATAAAACTAGTCATATATTGGCACTTCCTAGTCATTTATAACAAAAAGAACTCAATTCCTGCATTCCAAGCACAGTATTATCAACTAGCATGAAACTCGATGCAACCTTGGACTGCAAGTAACCAAATGAGGATTTATCTCAACAGTTACTGGGATAAATTGATCACAGCATTCGATAGGTTACATTACATATATGACAATCAGACAAGCAATTCCCATATTGCATTCTCTTTCCTACACGCTTTTGCAAGACAAAAATAAATTACCAAGGAAAAAAACCCTACATAAGGGGCATTAATCTCAATATTGAAAAGAAATACCCACTATCTGGTCCACCAAGTTGTGTAATGGCATCCACAAAACGGTCATGAAGATCGGATGTCCACCTTAAACGCTGCTTCCCACTTCCTCCAGCAGGTGTGGCATTTTTTGCAGCAGATCCACCCAAAACCTCAACATTTGCAAGTTGTTCAGCACCAGCTTGAGATTTATAGGGCACCATGCCAGGCGATGAAAACTTCTTTGCGTGGTACATAGTTATATTACGAACTACAATTTACAAGAAAAAAAAAATCAGAAAAAAAATGAGCTGCTGAGTTTTGCAGAACCAACAAAACAGAATCATCAAATTTGGCCCACTCTATTGGTATAATCTGATGAACTTTACAAGAGAAACATAATCAAATCACCAAACTTTATCCATCCTATTGGTACTTCCACAAAGCACTAGAACTAAGATTTTAAATTGCTATCCAGTCTAAAACACCCTAAAACCTCGATGTTGCGGTCAAAATCACGGTCTTGGATCGTTATTTAGAACCTTGACTAGAACTTACACATAATCCATGGACTTCACATTGATAAAAACACAAGTAAAGCACTTTAAACTAATTTGAAAAAGAAAAAAAAAAATTAAACACACTTAGGTGAATTAATTTTCACCAAAACTTTGTGAGACTTCACAACAAAACTATAAATCTAATAACAAAGGGAATTTAATTTGATTTGATTTACCTAAGCGAGACTTAAAATTGGACAAGAGATGTCGCACGCGGAGATTGTGGAGGGTTTTAAGAGAGATCTAAGGAAACTGATAATGAGGTAAGAGTTGGGACAACTCATTCTCCAGCCCGAAATCGACGCATTGGAATTGGAGAAAACGACGAGAAATTGAATTGGCGGAGGCAAAAGAGGCGTTGTAAAATTTTGCGGGAATCTGAGGGAGAAAATGGAAATTTTCTCGGGAAGAGTTAGAGATTGGGGATTGGTGGTGGTGTTTGTGTTGTGAGTGTGATTTTTTTTGTTTTGTCTTTGAGGAAATGATTGGATTTGAGAGAAAGAGAGAGACCCGTTATGAATCCCAGCGTTGAATTGAACAGACGGCGGCGTTTTAAATGGACGGTGTCGTTAACCAAGGTGGCGGGTCCCACGCGCCTGTCACGTGTCACTGCTTTTTGGGTGTATTTGTTTGTCGTCGTTTCTCTTTGACATCAACGCCGTTTAGCCCTCCTGAATACTTAAGATTCCTTACATTGGTGCAGGAAAATGTGGCCTGGCCGACTAATAATATTAATATATTTCTTTTGTTTTCTATAACTATAATTGTATTCCTTTTATATCCTTTTATTCCATTCATCTCTTCGTAACAAAGTTGTTAATTTGTTAACAATCTCCTTCAACCATTGCTCAGAAACCAATTTCTATAAATTTCTAAACGTTCAATAGTAAAAGAAAATGAAAATAGTTGTATACATTGGATATCTTTTAATTTAATACTAAGTTAAGTAAAGATATTAAGTTTTCAATGTTAGATTGTTATTAGTTTTAATTTAAAAATAAAATATATCTGACTTTCTATAATATTCTAATGTCACTCAGGATATCTTTGGTTTTGGCAGGTGAAAACTAAAAATTTAGTCAAAATTGAGAGCTGGTAGGTAAGATTACATTCTAAATAATAAAAAAATAACAACTAATTACCTAGGTCGAACTTAAAACTTGGTGACAAAACATTTTAAAACAATTATAACTAAGTAACCGAATCCCTGATGTATCATGCAGTAGTTATCAACATTTTGCATAGGGCACTCACTTTATGCACCCACAAATTTCTTCTACCAATTCCTATTCATTCATGAATGAGTTTTCCAATATGTAAGAAAACACATTCCAGATAATAAGAAGAAACACTTGATTTCCAGTTTATACTTAAACTGTATAAGTTGGCCTCTACTGACCAGGAGTTAGTACTACGCATTAAGTTCAAGGTTTTTCCAGCTTCAATGCGAACCATTGTACACAAAAAATAGTTGATACTTCAGGCTAGATTTTTAGGATATCACAAGCTATCAATGATGGTAATTAAATCTAGAGTTATGCTTACAAGACATTAACTACTAACAAACTGAATCATGCAAAAAGCAAAATAAATTCCCAGCATACAGGAAATCCTCTCAATCTTGATTAAATTCCTATGCCGCAGACTACTAGCAATTACAGGATACCGAAACCATCCATGTTCTCACTCATAAAACAAGGACAATAAACAAATTTGTAAGCAAAGGAAGCTAAACATAAATGGAACTTCATGGGCACAGACAGAAGTGCACAGCTAAAGAAAATCTCTCTTCCTAAATGCGGGATCGCGTCTCTCCCATGCTGGCTTTCTCTCATTTTCAATGTCCCTCTCGATCAGTCCTTTTATTGGCTTCATGACAAGGAAATACTGCAGAGAGGAATAATAAAATAAACAGATGAGAAAGAAATCAATGCTCCCGTCAAAAACAAATGAGCCTCAAAGTTCACATCGTGCTTACTTGGAGAGCAAACACAAGAGGAATCCATAATTTTCCTCTCTGATTCGGATTTGGCCCTTCAATCAAATTCTTGTCAACATGAATAGACACACTTTTGTTCAATGCGATTTCTGTGATTGTTTGGACTAGATGGGGAATCCAAGCAGTCCCATTTGGAAGAACCTAAAACCAAGAAGTATACGTTCTCTCAATCAGACTAAGCAAGATAAATGAATGAAAAAGATATAAATAATGCAATGAATCAAATATCCAATGAATCAAATATCCAACCTTTTCATCGCTGTCATTTTTGTTGCATCTCCCACTGTTCTCAACTAAAACAACAGGCATAGAAACAGCCTAGAATTTACCCAAAAAGAAAGTAAGATATAATAAACATGGAAATGATCAGTTATAATACATAGGTGCACGAGAAGAGGCATGTTCAAAATGCATCAGATAACAATTTTTGAATTTCAAATTATTAAAAAATGAACGAAAACAAAAAGAAAAGCCGGACTTTTTTCTATGCAAGAAAGAAACATATATACAAGTCTATACCCAACAAGAAAGTTAATTTATACATCAGAATGATGCTCTCGCAATCCTCAGAACATCTATCAAATAAATCCAGGTTGACACCGTGTTAAGTTTTGAAAATGGGCACTGTTACCAAAATAAGGATAAGCTAAGAATCCTGGTTGGTTGCTTTATACAGGGGCATTATTAATTTTTTTTCCTTTAAAATTAATTAATTGGTATCCTTGGGTCATTGCTTCAGTTCTGTCTCATAATACCCTTAATAATTAAGCATCATCTTCACCCACCAGAGAAACAAATCATGCACCACTATAATTTATTTCTACAATTATTTTTCTTTGATGTATTTTTTTTTCTATAACAATTTTAAGTGTTGGCATATATAGGTTGTGTTGTCTTAATTATCTTGGCTTTATTAAGGATAATGTATCCTTGAAATCCCATAGATTTTAACTTCAATCAGATATATCAGTTGACAGGATAAACTAAGCAGACTGTCAAATTTAACTCTCCTTACACTCAACAAAAATCCAAAGGGGCACCTATACTATGCAGAGGTCAACCGGTAATGTCATAGAACAGAATACTAGCAGGGATTAATAAAATTATGAATTAACACAAAGGGAAAGCTTGCCAACAAATATTTATGCTCATAGTATCAAACCAGCAGTCAGTAAAATAACCACTACAGCGGTATGGCACATAATGGGACAACACCATTTGAATATTAGAAATACGAATTAATAATGTATAATGCACATAGATAAATGCCAAAAATACCTAAAATAATTTATCAATAATAACAAAAGTTCATAATCTTAAGCCAATCACTCGAGTTGATGACCCAAGTCAAGGGATAAAGAAACTGCATGGCAACCCCTGCATTGCACAATTTTTTTGAAAAACCAAAGTGGGAAAGAGGGTAAAAGAGAGTAAACGACACAAGTCAAGGAATAAAAACTAGAGCGCACCCCCAAGCATAGCAGTCTTTTGAAAAACAGAGGCATAGGGAATAAAAGATAGAGTGAAGTGGAATAAAAAGTGAGCCCCGCAGCTCTGTCCAGAGGACAGGTGATAATGGCTGGACAGTTTTAGAATACTATTCATAAAGAACAATATTGAGGTCAAAACTCATGAGAACTTGGAAGACAAGGGGAACAACCAAGAAACAACACAACAGTAAAATGAAATACCCGTGCTTGTCCGTTGGACAGAGAAAAGAGATCTCGGTAGGAGAGAACAGAAAAGAAGGCACAAAAAGAGTAACAGTTAGAAGCAACTAAAAAACTGAAATCATAGCCATAGGTTTGCGGGAAATGAAGGTGCTCTTGGCCGGTGATGCTGTTTGGTTTCATGTTCACTGTCACCTTTTCACAATAAAAACAGAGTAGGTCTCTCACTTTCTCTGAAATAAAGATTAGAATGTATATATAAAGAAAAAACTGATCACTTGTCCCACAAATTATGCGTAATGAAGGGATTTTCCTGTCAACAGTAGTGGCAGCAACGACCACAAATTTTGGGAGTGACCAATATCCATGATTGAGACACCAGCCACACAAGCACTTTCACTATGGAGCCTAGAATAGCGGTCTGGCATCTCCATTGCTGTGCCACTATAGAACACTATTTACAACTACTTTTATGTTGTGCCTCAATATTTTAAAACCAGACAAACCTATGAACCAGTTAAAAAAGAGGTTAAAGGTTTTGAGGCAGAGCTGTAGTTGAGCCAGGGTTAAGCTGGAACCATAAATTCGTTCAAGTCCCACAAATAAATGATACAAGTAAAAATTGTATACAGAATACTATATTACATTATAAACACAATTGATAATAAACATAATAAATTTAGTTAACATTAAAAATTCATCACACCATTTACCATATATACACATATTATATAGCCAATATGCTAATTATATAATATGGACAATATACGAAAAATCTATATTGCGAAATAGATACTCTCATATGCCCCAGGTAGGAGTCCATCACCTTTCACGGGTCCTGGTTCAATTCATAGAATCGTCACTTTCTTGGTCAATTCTTAAACCTTAAAAAGGCATATCAAATTTAAAATAGTATGAGACGTAATTTAGAGAGAAACAGTGTTGTGGTTGAACACCACCCTACCAGTGTACCTTTCCTAGATTAAAATCTAGGTTTATTCTTTGGTGAAAAATCTTAAAAAAAAAATGAACTAGTTCAATCTATCAATGCATGTTTGATTCACAAATTTCAAATACAGTTTTCAGCTAACCAGGTTTGGGGTCAAGTGGTCAGCCAGTGAACCAACAGATGGTTAACCCACACAGCCCATCCAGACAGTTCAAATCGGGGTTTCAAAACATTGTTCAGTACCATTATGGCCATACACATAAATTGGTCAAGGTAAAAAATGTAGTGAAGCTATATATACAAATCAATATGCACCAAAGTAAATAAAAACCTAAATAAGGTAACGCTTTTGGAAAACATGATCAACTGAATGGACAATCTTTTTCTTCCAATTTATGGTTATCAATAGCAGCTCTATCACATCAAAGTGCTGCATTGTGACTGGTCCCAGCTACAGAAACTACAACACCAGAGGGTTAATGTGTTGTGTTGTCATACCCACAACACATGAATGCCCAAAATCATTGCAATTTACAGCTGTGGCAGCCACTGTGCTGAAAATAAGGGGGTAAAACTTCTCTTTACCACTAGTCCAACAACCTTATGGGGTTATTTCTATGATTTCATCCCTTTTTTTCATAATAAGAAAAAGCTCTCAAAACCTGTTTTTAGCTTTATTCACATAACGTACACTTTTCTCTTATCTGTTTCAATATGAATCCCCCGAACTAAGTATTTTCTGTCACATAAATCCACTTTTTAGTTTTTCACAAGCTGTAATAAGTTGATAGTTTGCACATCCTCAACTTCCTTCAATTCTCACAAAAAGTCTTGAGAAGGTATGACATTTTCAGAATCTTTTACTTCAATGGTTACCCGGGATGCAGTTAAGCCAAAATCCAGTTGGAGGCTTAATTTGATTTATAGACTTTTAAGGTTATTGACTTCTGTTTTTAGCTGTATACCAAGAGTTTTCATTATTAATTATGGATATATCTTTCACTTCATCTAATTTTTATATTTGAGCCTTTGCGTAGGAGTAACTTCAATTATTTAGCTCGTAACTACCATCTTGAAAATTGCAGCGATCCTGCAGTCTGAGATCCCACTATACCAGTTTTCGGGTTGGCTGCACTGTCCCCCACCATTTGGGATTTATGACTACATGCCGATTCAAAGGAACAGAGCACTTAAACGAAAATGCTTTGACTTCTGATGCTTACAATTTTGACAAACTTAGAAGCATTTGAAGTATAAGATTCAATTTACAGATATAAATACCTGAAAGGCTTCTTTCTTTATCTTGGCACCTGACCTAAGAACCTTCAAGAGAGCCTCAGATCTTTGTGAGAAGAAGTCATCATAAGGCAATCCATCTGGTGGAGAGAACTGCGCATGCGTGAGTGCTACTATAGCTTTGTTCCATATTCCTTTGCCAAAACTATCTGTTATAGCTTTGGCAACTAATTTATCCAAGTTGTCCACTCGATACACATCCAAGCGATCCACATAAAGCAACACATCTATGGTCTTGTTCAGAAGAAAACTACTTACACAAACACAGATTGCCACAAAACAAGAAGAAAAAGAGCAGACACAGTTAAAAAACATTTCTAAGACCATATACATGCTTGCAGGTAAAGCGTCACACGATAAACACAAGCAATTAAGCACATACCGCTTTATTATATCAAGTGCCATATCATTGATGTATCCCCCTTCAATGAGACCAGGAGTGTCGATAATGTTCAATGTAAAACCAGCCCTTGATCGTGACACCATCACAGGTCGTGGCCCTTCCGACTTTGCGAAAATACAACAACATCACATAAACAAATAATCGGACAACAGCACAATAACCACCCTTAGACCTTCATTGAAAGTATCATCTCATACCTGGAAAGGACTGATCGAAACCACTCTTTCCCCAATGATGGAGTTAACAGTTGAAGATTTTCCAACACCCCCTTTTCCCATCACAAGTATAGTCAAGGAGTTCACATTCTACACCATAACAAACATGAAATTCTCAGGAAGAAAACAGACAAGCAAACGAGTATACAACAGAAAACAAAAACAATAAACACGAAACATAGGTATAATTTGAGAGGGTAAATAAAAACAAAACCTCTTGTTTAAGTTTTCCCAAGAGTTCAAGCAACTTGGTCTGAGTAGCAGGGGCGAATGTATTGATTCCAGACCACTCACGGATAATTTGGGACGCCATCGAAGATATTCTACGAAGACACGGAAAACAGAAAAATAAAATCAAAAGACAAAAACAATTGCGTTTTGGTCCATATTCCACAACACACCAGGAAAACCTAACCGGCTAAAACAACAGATATCGTTAACCAAAGATTCAGCTCAATTACGAAATGTAACTCGAAATCACAACAACAGTCTCTAAAATACTGGCACGAAAAGGAAAAATAATAATTCGTGGGAGATAATAAACCTTGCGGCGAACACTGTGGAAATGTAATGTTGCGGTGAAGAAATAGAGAACAAAGAGAGTGATGAAATGAGAGAGTAAAGAGAAGATAATAGGTTATTCTTAAATAAAGAGAAAACGAGAGAGGTTAGAATAGTGTAATAGAAGTACTGCACCGCCCTTACCCTCTTATCCGACTATTCCAGGTTCCGCTTTGTGATAGCAGCAGCGCCCCCACTTCCCCAACTCTCTTCTCCTTTAAATATCATGTATTTCTTTACTTTAAAAATTAATTATTTTATTTTAAATTATAATTCTTTAAGAGTGAAGATTTTACATTACCCAAAAAAAAAAACTCCTGTGAAAAATCTAATAAGTTTATTTATAATTTTACAAATATATATATATATATATATATATATATATATATATATATATATATAATATTATATTTATTTTATAATAAAATTTGTAAATGATGTCTAAGAAATTTCAGAAATTAAATAAAATGTAATTTCATGATATGCTAGTTTTAAAATAGACATCGTCTTTTGTTATTGTGTTTTAAATCCTATAAAGAAATAATTTTGTTTTCTTACAATATAGTGTAGCAGTTCAGATTTTCTTTGTTATTGTGTTTTAAATCCTATAAAGAAATAATTTTGTTTTCTTACAATATAGTGTAGCAGTTCAGATTTTCCACGGATACCTTATGCAACTTTATGCTTTAAATCCTATAAAGAAATAATTTTGTTTTCTTACACTATGGTGTAGCAGTTAAGATTTTCCACGGGCATAAAATTTGATCCACAAGAAAAGCGAGAAGATAACGAAACAGAACAGCATCAGAATGTCGAGCCAGAGAAGAACGAGTTTCATAAACTCCCAAACGACGACGTCGCAACAGATCCGTCCCTCCGTCATCACGTGGTTCCTCCAGCGACCGCACTCCATCCCCTTCCTTCTCGCCATCTTCCTCTTACTCGCGTGGATCTCACTCCGCGTCCAGCGCGACTACCACACTCCCCCTTACTCCTCCCACCGCGACGCGCTCGTCAACCTCGTCAGGTTCCACTCTCTCCACGTCGCCACGGACAACCGCGGCTGGCTCTTCGATCCTATCGCTCTCGCACTCGATTCCGGCCTCTCAGGTTTCAATCCTGTCTTTCTTCGTGCAATTTCAATGCGTCGTCGTTTCGAGGTGTTGTCGTTGTTCTTGGTTCGTTCGGCATGGAGAGAGAGATTTTGAGAGTTATTTATTTCGTGTTGTGTTGTGCTGTGCAGGTGGAGCTGTGACGTGTTCGTCGATTCATGTGGGAGAAATTCGGCCTGGGAAGCGAAGAGGAAATCACAGACACCACTATTGTAACGAGACTTTCCTCATCTGGGGCGCTACAACCAGGTTTAGGGTAACAACCTGCTCTTACTCATCTTCTTCGTCACTCTATGTCTTCTCACTATACATTCTCACTTGTAATTAAAAAAATATATACTTAGTATTTTTGTTTTAATTCTTGTAATTAAAAATTCATTTCCACCATTTTAATTTCTCTTATATGTAACATGTTTTAACTTTTACTTTCTAAATTCAGACTAACTATATTTATTGAACTTAAAGTGAATGTTTATGAAATAAGTGATTTTTAAAAGAATTACTTATTTAGGAAGCAGATAGACTTTACTTTTTTGTAAAAAAAAAAAAATACACAGAAAATTACTTATTTTTAACATAAATATAGAAAGAAAGTTGAAATCTATTTATCTCATTAAATTAGGGAAAAAAAAATACAATCATATTTATCCATAATTTGGTTATTAAAATAATTTCTTAAAAGTGCTTATTTTATTAAAAAAATCTTATTTTCAAAAGAAAACTACGTACAAACACCATTAAATCAGCATGTATAAAGGCTAAAAATATTAAAATCTATATGTGAGTATAGGAACTAAATAAGTAATTAAATATGAAAAATAAATTTTTAAATAACCCATGTTTAATATTTTTATTTAATTGAAATAAGATGATATAATTTTTATATTATTATCTAACTTAAAAAAGTTAAAAGGGATTGGCACATGGTAAATTTCTTCAATTGCCAGTACACCGAAATTAAACTTTGTTTTAAAGGAAAATGACTAAATTATTAAAACGATAAGAAAACAAGATTTTTGTTATGAAATATTGTTAATCATGACTTTGTGAATCATGAGTTGCAAAATGGTTGAATATGTATGCAGTTGGAGAACAGTGAGCAAGATGATGGTTATGCTGAAGTGATCATTGACAGGGATGAAATTGCTGTAGCTACAAGTCCAGTTGACAAAGCTCATGCTTTAGTGAACATTGATTCCACTCGGAGTATCTTCTTTATAGGTTGTCAAGACAGTGTTATAAACACTAATGCCTCAAATACTGACTTTAATGTTTGGAAAGATCTTTGAACATTTTTTCATTTTTTTATTCTGAATCTGAAATGTGTATCTGAGCCAGCATGATGAAATTTTAACCTATCACTTGTCTATATGTATATGGAGCTTAGCTGCAAATTCGGTTGATGATGAATGTGAGGATTTTACAAGGAAAGAAAGATAGATCCAAGGGAAATAGTGTTATGTTTTGACCTTAGGCACAGTAAACAGGGGCTTGTTCCAAACATTCTAACCTTGGACTTGTTTTTAAGAAAAGAATTCAAAATACTAACTCTTTCGTAATGAATTTTAAACATAGGATTTGTTTTTTCCAAATCAAACTAATTTTGTAATATAAATTATTGGGTTAAGTATTATTTTAGTCCCCGAACTTTGACACAAAATTGGAATTCGTCTCTGTCTGAAATTTCGATACATTTTGGTCCCTAAACTTTAGAAATGAATGAATATAGTTCTTTTAACCCTAAATTTTGACTCAAAATTGGAATTCGTTCCTGTTTGAAATTTCAATACATTTTGGTCCCTAAATTTTAGAAATGAATGAATATAGTCATTTTATCCCAATTATGTTTACTTTTGTTTGACGTATTGAATGCTTTTTATATTAATATTGGAGTTTTTTACACTGTTTGACACATTCGTGGGTTCAATATCTATTGAGAAATATGTTCGACATTTCAAAAAAAGTTAACGTAATTGAGTTAAAAGGATTATATTCATTCATTTTTAATGTTTAGAGATCAAAATATATTGAAGTTTCGGACAAAGACAAATTCCAATTTTGGATCAAAGTTTAAGGACTAAAAACATACTTAACCCTAAATTATTTGGGCACAAAGAATGATACTTAAGGTTTACAAGTTAGGATGTTTAATTTGAATGGGAAACTCCTATGGTGTTCCATAACTTCCTTGTCCTTCTACCTCACATTTGTGTGGCCGGTGGGAGAAATGCACAAACTATACGAGGTTTACTTGCACGCAAGGGCTGTATGATGAACACAACAATGATAAGATTAATTAATTAACTTATTTTAAACAAAAATATGTTTATAAACCTTAGCTTATCTTGCAAGTAATCTGAGAATGGCCATGTGATAGCTTAGCTTTACTTTTTAGTTCAGAGATTTAACTAAAAAAAATCGAAAGTTCGTCTATTAGATCTTTTATTTAAAAAAAAAAATCAGTTGTTTGAAATTCTTGAAAGTCATGAATCCATTCAAAAGAATGTAGTATATATTTAAGAGACCAAAATAAACAAATGATCTGTGCAAATTAATAAAATTTGAAAGTTCTCAATAATTAGAGATTCTATGTAGAGAATCTGCTTACACTTATCAACCTACTGTAAAATGATCAAATAGATTATAGGCAAACGAACCTAGCCTTAGCTGATTGATTGTATACGTGTCTTTGGATAACCAATCACACGAGATATCATTTTCAAGTGTTTGAGTCGATTCATATACGTGAAGGGACTAACTATTATTGCTGTTGCTTAGACTTGGATCAAACTTTCAAGATTCCAGAGACAGTCAAAAGTCCAAGTTAAATATTCTTCTTTTCTTAACAAAAGTTACTTCAAAGTTAAATAGGAAACGCGTTCTTTCTTTCTTGTTACTTATACCAGAAAGGAAACAAAAAAAGGTAGATTTGACGAAATTCATCATGTCACCATTCATTCACCCTTTTCATAATTTTCAAGAAAAATCCCTTTCTTCATCCAAATTTTCAACGAGGTAACAACGTGAGATTCACCAATTAGAATCTTTAAATTGAACTTGTGATCGAAATTAGTGATTCCCGCGGCTAACGATTTTGCAGGCTGCAACATAAATTACTGTAATTATTGTTTCCCAAATAACATTCCAAAGTTGCAATTGTTAGTTGAGCAAAGTTCTTCACACATGCCATGCTTTTGTCGAAAACCGAAGTTCCCTGGCTTGTAAGCCAACACAAACGTCTCACAATGTTGCTTGTGGCAAATCCAAAAAGAGGTAGCCAAATGCAATGCTCCCCCGAGAACTATATAAATGGAGGAAACTGAGCGAGCAATAATCACACAGAGAAACCAATCTTTCGGACAAACTTTGTTTCATTCACTGTCTTCACATCATCGAAGTGAAACCAAACAATGGAGGCGCTGAAGAACAGGGTGGCTGTTTTGGTGGGGTGCAATTACCCAAACACCGGAAATGAACTGCATGGTTGCATAAACGATGTGTTAACCATGAAGGAGACTCTGGTGAAGCGATTTGGATTTGATGAAAGAAACATTGAGGTGCTCACCGATGCACCAAACTCTTCCAAAATGCCCACTGGTGCTAACATCAAGCAGGCACTGGCTAAGATGGTTGATGGAGCAAAAACAGGGGATGTGCTATATTTTCACTACAGTGGACATGGAACCAGAATCCCTTCCAAGAAACATGGCCACCCCTTCCACCATGAGGAGGCTATTGTGCCTTGTGACTTCAATCTCATCACTGGTTTGTGTTATTGTATAGTTACTTCATTCATTCATCTTTAACCCTATTTTGCACGATAACTCCAAATCATTAAGCATGCTGAGGAAAAGTAGTTGATCAAAAATAAGTTTTGAAAATGTCATTACTCATTTTCTGGTGTGATGTAACTTACAGATTTGGATTTCCGGCAACTAGTAAACAGGCTAGCAAAAGGTGCAAGCTTGACAATCCTCTCAGACTCGTGCCACAGTGGAGGCCTCATCGACAAAGAGAAAGAGCAAATAGGTCCATCTTCATCTCAAAAAGGTCTCACATCGAAAACCGGTTACACCCTTACCAAGAAGGCAATCCCTTATGACTCCATACTGGAACACCTCTCTTCCCTATCAAAAGCGACCGCCACGGACATCGGCACTTACATGCAAGAACTCTTTGGCTCCGACGCGAGTTTGAGGTTTCAAACGGCGTCGCATGCTCTGTTGGGGGCGATAGGACCCGACGAGGGGATCCTGCTGAGCGGGTGCCAGGCGGACGAGACGTCGGCGGACATGAACCCTGGCGTCGCCGGAAAAGCCTACGGGGCGTTCAGCAACGCGGTGGAGACGGTGGTGAGGGAGGAGGGTGGGTTGAGCAACAGAGAGGTGGTGGTGAGGGCGAGGAAGGTGCTGCAAGGTCAGGGATTTGATCAGCATCCTTGCCTCTATTGCAGTGATGAGAAAGCTTATGCTACCTTCCTTGGACATCCTCAGAAAACAGAACACTATATGTGAGATGTGAGATGTGTGCAGAGTTTGATGTGTGATATGGTTGATTACATAATGTTATGTTGCTGTATGAATGTTGTCATTTACATTTTCTCTTTGTTGGTTTGATAACCCTTCTGTATTGTTTTTTTCTCTCCTATTTTACTCTTCAAAAATATTACAATTTAATTTAAAAATATTACAGTTCGATTTAAAATCAGTGAAATTTGATTAAAAAATAATATAATTTGATTAAAACTAATATAGTTTAGTTTAAAATTAGTATAATTCGAATTAAAATTAATGCAATTAAGTTAAAAAATATGTTAGAAGTGGACTTTAAATCTTACTCAACCTCCACAAAATCAGTTTATAAGGCAAGGTTTGAACCTCACTATATATATATATATATATATATATATATATATATATATATATATATATATATATATA
>Ga0214544_1000847_pt1 | contig 60178 bp, 29 predicted proteins | sample CNSS3metaG_FD_160074 | JGI IMG/M metagenome (GOLD analysis project Ga0214544, IMG submission 160074) | Root nodule microbial communities from cowpea collected in UCLA plant growth center, Los Angeles, California, USA - CNSS3 | ecosystem: Host-associated > Plants > Roots > Nodule | place: USA... | reverse complement strand
TAAAAAATATATATATATATATATATATATATATATATATATATATATATATATATATATATATATATATAATAACTTATTGAAATTAAAAAAAGAAAATTCAAGAACTATGTTTTTGGTAGTTCCAATCAATTATATTCTGAACAAGTTTTTAACCGTCTAAACTAAGGGTTAATATTTATTTCTTCCAATTAAAATTTTTTTTTTTTGTTCTATGTCTTCTTCAAAATACAATATTAGTTTATGAGACTAAACAAAAAAAAAATTATGTGATGAATAGTGGTACATTTAATATTTTTTTAGTTGATTCAATTGAATGGAAAATTTAAAAAAATGATTAAAGACCTGTTTATGTTTTAGTCTTTTAAATTAGAGATATAACTTCTTCTAATCCTCCAATTAAAAATTCATATTATTTTTATTCTGTAGGAATAATGTTTACTTAATGACGTCAACTACGATTAATGGCGAGTGGAGATCCCTCCAGCTTGTTCTGAATAAATTCTCATTTTTTTGGAATGATGGAGAGCAGATTTGGTAAGAGATAAACAAAAAATATTGAATAATTTTAATTGATGTTAAGCAAATTTTTAATTTAATATAACAAAAATAATTTAGTAATAAGGTAAGATTTATATTTATCTATATATTATAATTTGACTGTATTATTACTCAATGCCAAATTTTTAAACAGATAAAAGATTAGAGGTAGTTGAAAATTTTGATCATCCTTTTTTTCTTATAAACTAGCAAATATTTTTCTTCTAAGTAAACTGAGAGTTAACAAAAATTTAATACAACTTTCGAAATATTTTCATTTTAACCATATAGACAAAAAATAAGGTTTAAAAAAAATAGAAGGACTTAAAAATAAATTTTTTTAATTAAATGATAAAAGGAAAGTAGTAGTCTCAATTTAAATTTTAAAGGATTAAAAGTATATTCAATCCGACTATTATTTATCTTTAACTAATTCGCCATAATTTAAATTTTAAAGGATTAAAAGTATATTCAATCCGACTATTATTTATCTTTAACTAATTCGCCATAATTATCTTTTTAATTTAATTTAAATGAAATTGTTCTAAAAATAAAAAAGAACAAGTAAGTAATTTCAATTTAATTTGTTAAAAGCTTTTTAAGATAAATCATATTTTACAAAGTGTATAGAATATTTGATCTCGATTATAGATGAAACAAAAATGAAATGGGTAGATAAAATTATTTCATTTACCTTTAGTGAGGTAATTTTTTTTAACAATTTTTTACTTATTGCTCATGTTACGGTTTTAAAATAATTTAGACGAAACACACATTAATTATTCAATTATTTGTTTTTATTTTTTATAAAATGTTTTAAAAGTTTTAATAATTTTATCAAATACTTTTAAATTTAACTTTTTTAACTTTCATCTACCTTTTTCAGATAATTTTATTAAAAATACCCTAAAAGTTATACACATAACCAAACTTATTTTATACAACTACTTGATCATATACATTTCACTTCCATAAGGAGGATATCCTAGTATTTTTCAATGTTTTATTTCCTCTTGAATCTCAATACTTTTCTTCAATGACAATTGAATGAACATAAATATATTAGGCTGGATAATTTGAAGAAAAAAAAAACTTATTCTCTTAACCTTGACAAAAAGAAAGTATGTACCCTACTTTACTTTCTATTACTTTTAATTTCTAAATTATTATGTCAAACACATAAATTGAAAAAGAACTCTAAAGAGAATAAATTTTTGAAAATAAAATTCAGTTTAAGGCAATATACTTATGTTTATATACGTGTTCACTAAATTTACATATAACTTATTACCTCAATCTACTCTAAGGATGTCACCATTTGCAATGTGCATACCCATTACAAATTTACTGTATGTTGGATGGAGCACTTATAAAGTGTCATTGTTGGATCGAACGCTTATATAATTGTTAGTTAGGACACAACTCTTTCTATTTAAGAGTGTATGAGCCCAAACATCATGATTCGATTGTGACTCGGTTTATCCGGGACCTCCACCACGGGATAATTACCGTCACCCGTAATATTGTAATGTGCACAAACCCTATTCCTAGTTATTTTGAACAAGATAATTCTGGAAAAAAAATGGTAAACAAAAATTTTAAGCCTTTAATAATTTTAAATATATAATATTTAAGAACAATAATGACTTAAATTGAAAATTAACTCAAATTATGCCATTATCGCAATTAATTAGCCCATTATGAATATTAAGTAACATTTTAATATCAATTACACCTACTATTAAAATATTCAACAACTTTTCATAAGCCAAATTTGTAGAAAATTCAAAAATGAATCTAGAATTAAAACACATTATAAAAGTGAAATAATAGGTAGATTCTTCCTTAGTCCAATAGAAGTTGAGGAGTTACACCATCTCTCACTCCTAGTTTTTGAATAAATAGTGCATAAACCTTGGTTACTAATCCATGTGTATAATATAATAATCATCGTTTATCCACCATTTTTTTTTCCTCTCAAAAACTCTTAAGACCTTACCATAAACAAAGTTCTTTCCCTTTCTGATCTCTTTCTAATCTCTTTCTGATCTCTTTCTCCATAAAGCATATATCTTTCATGAAAGACATAGGAGGAGGTGGTGCCATTATTAATGGAAGTGAAAATTTAAGGGTCTCTAACCCTTCAAAGTCTTCCGTTGGTCCTCCTTTGACAGCCATAGAAAGGTTTTTGTGGGGACAACAGAGCCATTCCTCTCGGCAACAGCCACAGAATGGTGCAAACAATGTCCATGCAAGTGTTTTCGATGGTTTTGGTGGCTCAAACTACAACGTTTTGTGGCATAATGGTGGTAGAGAAGTGAACTTTGTTGAACAGCTTTTAGCAAATGAAGTGGTGGCTCTGAATTGGACTCAACAAGTTCCTCCACTGTGCTTGAAAGAAGATTTGCATGTGTCAGGGAAGAACAGAAAAGGGGTGGGACGAAAACCTAAGGAAGGGTCTTCTGTACCTTGGATCAAAGGCCAGTGGACCGAAGAAGAAGACAGGTTGAGAAATCATGACAATCTTTTTCATTTATGTATCTGCACTGAACTTTTTTTTTTTCTGATTTTTTGTTTGTTTTTGCTGTGATCAAAGGAAACTGGTGAAGTTGGTGAAGCAACATGGTACAGGAAAATGGTCTCAGATTGCAGAAAAGTTGGATGGAAGGGCTGGGAAACAGTGTAGAGAGAGATGGCATAATCATCTGCGTCCTGATATTAAGGTTTGTTAATTACTCGCTTAATCCTCCTCAATGCTGCTAATTTTTGTGCTATTTCTTTTTATAATGTTGGAAACAGTGAGGGGAAAAAATCATGCCCTAGGGTTATGTTATTTGAATGATGAACTTGAGTGTTTATTTCTCTGGTTTTTAGAAGAAAAGGAACGTCAAAATTAGTCTGTCTAGGGTTTTTCAAGTTGATAAAAGAAAAACAAGGATTTTTCAACTCATGATGTGTTAATGATGATGTATCTAGGCATAGATTCAGATTTTTCAAGGTTTATTTCGAATTTTCAGATGGATCACACTTCATATGTTTCCTTTTCTGTATGCATATAAACATGGATACAGATTAAAACTGGTTGGATTGTTAACTCCATAATTAGGCATTCATATATTCCTGTTTCATCTCAATGTTTGTGTCAAAAAATTTCCTGAGATTATAGCATTGTTGCTTCTAACATTTCGATTATTTTATTCTTAGTAATAGTAAAAACTCCTATGATTAAGTCACAAGACCGACTTATTTCTTTTTTAACTTAATTTTATTCTTAATAATATTGAAAACTTCTATGATTAAGCCACAAGACTGCCTAATACTTCTAACATTTCGATAATTTTATTCCTAATAATGTTCAAAACTTCTCTGATTAAGCTATATGTTTAGTCTGGCTGATCGTGTGATTTAATCACATTCACTCTCTCTAAATTCTACAGTTGTATTAGCATCTAGTTTTCTCTCTCTAAATTTTAATTATAAAATTGTGTGTATTGTTATTTAATTTTGATACGAAAATGTTTATGTTATATTAGCACTATTTTATAGAAACAATAACTTATTTGATTTTTTCATGGATAATTCTTTCGAGAAAAAGTCACTTTTTAAACTGAAAACGGGTTCATGATATTGTAGATGTCAAAATAAAAAATAAGTTAAAAAAACTTAATTTTATATATTAGCTTTTTTAAATAGTTTATCAAAATAAGTTCATAAAACTGTCAAAACCCGGAAGGATTAAAAAACAATTGTGTTTTTACGATTGTATCCAAATATAAGTAATTCCTGCTCTTATAAAAAGGACTTATTTTTTTGCAGTTCCAACTTTTTAAAATAATGAAATTCTAAATCTAAATTATGATTACAATAAAAAAAAAAAACCATTTCGAATAGCTTTTTAAGTTTTCATGGAGCAAATATAAATTAACTACCTTGTTCAAAGTTCTGTACAAAATATTCATTAGACTAATTTCTATTAAAATTATGACCTCTTTTTTTATCTAATAAACTACCCTTGTTTCATTCATAGAATTCTTAAATTTTCCTTCGGTATTCAACATTACAGAAAGATGCTTGGAGTGAAGAAGAAGAAAAGATCTTAGTAAAATATCACGCCAAACTTGGAAACCGCTGGGCGGAGATTGCAAAGCAAATGAAAGGAAGAACTGAAAATGCAATAAAAAACCATTGGAATGCCACAAAGAGGAGACAAAACTCAAGAAGAAAGAACAAAAGAACAGGAATCGTAAATGGAAAGCCATTGTCCTCTATTCTGCAAGACTACATCAAAAGTCTGTCTCTCAGCAACACTTCAACTACCTCTGTGGAACAAACATTTGCTTCCCAACACTTATCCGACATTGCCACCAACAACAATTTTTCACTAATGTCTGATTCCTATGATGATGAGACATTTTTCATGCAACAACTTTTCGATGAAAACAATGCCATCGTTGAATCCGTTAAGCAGACAAAAACTATCAACAACTCTTCTCCAGGCTTTGATAGTTATCATCATCATCATCATCATCAAACCATCAACAATATTCAGCTTCTCACTGAACTCGCTCAATCAGGGTCTGTTGTTCATTCCAACCTAAACACAAACTCACACGTGTCCTTTGATGAGAGTGTTTTCCCCCCTAAAAGAACAACTACTGCTGTCAACTACCTTGGTTTTGATGTCTGTCTCTCTCATTTGCATAATGGAACTGCTGGTTCATCATTTTTCTGCAATAATGGGATTCAGAACCAGAACACGGAGTTGCAGTTGGGGAAGCAAGATTGGTTATGGGAAAGAGAGATTGGGATATAGTAGGGTTTGTTTTTTCTACTTGTCAGTTTTTGCACCAGTAAGATGATCTTAACTTATGGTTTAGTTTATGGTTTTTATATTTTGGAAGGTTTTGGAATAATAAACTATGTTGTTTGTACATCATAGTGTGGATTAGGATGAATATATATTAGTGGCATGAGATCTGCATTTGGCTGTTTTATACACTGCGTTTTAAAAAGTTTTCTTTTTGTTACCAACATCGTTTATTTATCCTTTTCTTTGAGTATGTGAAGATTGAAATCATTAGATAATCTTGGATTCAATGTTTTATTTAACTCTTTTTATCTTGGATTCAAGGTGTACGAAGAATGAATGAGTGATAACATGGAATCTTTAGGTCTAAGATTACAATTTTTACTCACATAAAAACTCATGTAATAGATCATTATATTAATTATGATTCATACAATAACTACATCAAGCAGATAAATAAAAAAAAGTTATTAGTTAATTTACAACATGCCTTTTCTCATAAATTAAATTTAAGACAATATATATATATATATATATATATATATATATATAATACTTTTTTTCTTACCTGTTTCATAGTTTGTTCAGTTAACAACACAAGGAAAAGAATATATTAATTACTAGTTACATGTGTGTAAATACTTCCATCACGTAAACTTAATATTAACTTTTTTTGTTTTTTTTTCTTTCATTTTTTTATGAATTAATATTGATGATAACTCCTGATAAAATAAATAAAAATGTTTCAGGACACAGTTTTGTAAAAATATTATCAAAATGTTAGACTTTACTAAGTATTAGGTGAGTGCCAGGAAAAGTAGGTTTAGCTTAAAGACTACACTAAGAGAAAGACTAAAAATATAAAAGAAGTTAAATATTCAATTTTGCATCTCCTCCGAAATATATATATATATATATATATATATATATATATATATATATATATATATATATAAAAGAATTCTTTCTATTGGGGTTAATATTACGTCCAAACTTTCATATAATTTATTTCGGATTAGGAAAAAATGTTCCAAATTTACGGGGTTTTATAAGAAAGTATGAGAGTGATTAAGAAGCAAAATAAATAGTATAGGTCAAACATAGGTGATATAATAATATAATAAAAAAATAGTAAATGTTTTAATTTTAATGTAAATTTGAAAGATAATTCAAAATCCAAATTACATTCTTGATTGAATGCAAATTTTGGAGGTCAATGAAAGATAACCGAGTCATTTCACTAAAACAAAACTTTGGTGGTGCAGGAAGTAAACATGGGACTGCAGGAAGAAATAGAACGTTAGGCCGGTGGATTCAGTTGGGTCTATTTATGTTTTTTTCAGTGGTAAAAGTGACATGTTTATTAAAAAAAACTTAAACCAACTTTTGGGGTCAATAATGTATAGTTTTGATTTTATAAAAGTTTAATTATCTATTTTTATACTGAGAAAACTCAATAAAATGGAATTTAAGTTAAAAGAACTATGTCATAAAATCATATTTGTTGGTATAATTTTTCTGTTTGGATAAAAAATAAATTTCAATAGTATAATTTATTATATCAACAATATGATGTAATGTATTACACTATGACAAAGCTACCTATTCCCATTACAGATTATGCTATTACTAGAGATTTAATTAATAATTTAATTTTGTTCAAAAAAGTTTATATAAACGGGACTGCCATTTTTTCTGGTTTGTAAGCTTTACTTATTTTCTTTTTCACTTATTTAAATTTATTTTTAATAACTATATAAAACATATTAATGATTAAATTTTGAACATAAATTCTGGAATTTTTTAAATTTAGGGAACAAGTTCACAGAAAAAAAATTAAGAATTGGCAATAATCAAAATTTAATCTTAAAATTAATTAATGAAACTATTGTTAATAGACTTTTGTGTTTGAAAAAAACATTTATCACACTATTAACAACAATTAACTTGAAACCTCAATCATTTTTTTATGTTATTCAAGCGGGTATTCGAGCGAGGTGTCCTTTTTTCCAAAAAGGGAAAATTGGAAAAGTTTAAGGTTTGAACAGTTTGTGAATGTGACGTTGACACGTCCATATTCCTTAAACAAAGGAAAAAAACCATGAAATCGTTACATTCATTCATACGAAAACCCATTTACCCTTCTTTCATTTCACTCACTTCACTTCTTCTTCAAGCCATCTTCATGGCACCTTCATTCAGGTTGACTTGGGAGCCCTCGGAATCCGCTCCATCTCCATTATTCTACTTCATTACCGCCTCTCTCTCACATGGAACCTCCGCTTCACACTATCACCTTAATTGCTCTTCCCTTTGCGTGTTCTTCAAAAAGTTTGAACTTTTATTTCCTGGGTTCCCATTTTCCGCAACTGGGTAGTAAGTGCGGGTTTTCCATTCCCCTGGAAGTTTTCTCACCTTTTTTCCATGTGGACACTCGTCATTTAGTTCAAGTTTGAATCTTTGTGGATGATCTTGCTGCGGACACTCTGCGTATGGTAGTTATCCTGTGCACAAGTGAGAACATCCTTGTTTTTTTCTTCTGGACGTTTTGAATTTCCCCTGTTTTTGCTGCTGTTTTCGTTTTGTAATCATGATTTTTTTTTTCCTTTGGTGCCCACTTATTTGCTGAATGACCGCTTCCATTTCATCATGGTCTTTGTTCATAACTGTGGTGGTGACTGTTTTATTGGAAATTGAGAATTGCATGGGGCATCGCATGGTTTAAGGTTGAATTTTTATTTTTTTTTTAACTATGAAATGAATTTGTGTTGGAAAATGAAATGACTCTTCTAGTCGATGAACTTCATTGTTGATTGTTTGTTGGTGGAAATATTTTCAGGTACCCCCCCCTACAATCAACTGTTAAAATTTGATTTAAACTGTAGTTATAATTTAGATATTGTGTTCAGAGAGTGAAACATCGATTCAAACCATCTTTCAAGATTTTCATTCTATAGTAGTGTAGAAGTTACTTTTCTCAGCATGTTTTTATAGTTTTTTTTTTTTTTTTGTTTTTTTTTTTTTTTTTGTTGTTGTTGAATTTGTGATTTTCTCGTTATTCTACTCGAGAATTTGCATCAAGTGTAACTGTTCTATCTTGTCTGACTTCTTTTCCTATGTTCAGGTTAATGAAATGTCGTCTGATTTTAAGTTAGACATTATTGATCAGCATGACCCTGAAGAACCAGGGTTAGGGAGGGGGATGATATCGGAAAAATTACTAGATGAAAGGACTAATGCCATGCACACAGTTCGCAAACAAGGAAACCTGACAATCAACAACTTTGCTACAAACGCAGAACGCAGAGCTTTGAATGATAGGTGTGAAAGAAATCTCTATGCATTCATGCATTTTCCTTTACTTGCTTTGTTTCTATTCTATCACTGTAAATTTTGTTTACAAAATTTCATGTTGGTATCAGTTGTTTAGAATTCATTTCACTCAATTGTTCTTATGATATATGATCTGGTTTTCGGGTGGTTCAAATATCTTGTTTAAATTTTGGGATTTTGGGTGCATGTTTAACCTTGTATACCATGATTGTTGATTTATTAAATAATTATGGTGCTTAAGCAATATGTGGAACACATTCACCTTTGCAAGCAGATTTCTTCTGAAAGCAAATAAGGCTACAATCAGTGATAATGTCAGTCTTGATGAGGAGGAAAGACATCATTTGCTTGGATCAGCCAAGAAGTCTGTACCTCTTATATCTGGTGCAGCTTATTGCATTTCTTCTTGCTCCATGATAATGCTGAACAAAATTGTTCTATCAGGTTATAATTTCAATGCAGGAGTATCGTTGATGCTTTATCAAGTGAGTTAGTCTTTATCCTTCTCTTTGCTCCACGAGAGTGTTAAATGATGGCAAGAGGTTCTGAATTTCTAATCAGATTATAATTCTTAACAATGATAGTCTCACTGCTTCTTGCCTAACTTCTTTCCGGGAGAATGTTGTAAATGAAAAATCAACAATCATGTGGTCATTATTCTTCCTTATACTTTGCAGAACTTTATCAGTACTCTGGTTGTTGTTCTTTTGGCTCTCTCTGGTAGAGTTGCAGTTGAAAAGCTTAGCTGGAGGCTGATCAGGGTCTGGATCCCTGTCAATGTGGTCTTTATTGGCATGCTTGTCTCAGGCATGTATAGGTATTTTCTTTGTTAACATCAATGAACATGTTGAACTTGCTTAGTAAGACACTTTTGAAAGGACTAGTTCTATCTTGCTGTTGCTCCACTACTCTGTGTGTTAGCCAATGATCGTGGCTCCTATCTACACTTACGTCTTCTGGATAATTTTTGTTTTCAGCTTGAAATACATAAATGTTGCCATGGTGACAATTCTCAAGAACGTGACAAACATCTTAACGGCAATTGGAGAATTATATTTATTTCGGAAACGTCAGAATCCCAAAGTTTGGACCGCAATGTTTATGATGGTAAATGGCATTCTTAGATTGAACTTGTTCAATAACATCTACTGTCTCCATAGGATGACTAAATCATCTGTATTCTTGTTATATGAAAACTTCATGCACTTGTAGCAGTAAGTTCAAATAATTGTAAGTTTTAGTTTAATCAAGGTGAAACATGCTAGATACTTCATGATGCAAATGCAACAGTCCTTGGTAATGCAATGTGTTTGAAACAAACATCTCTTTGTTCTGACATTTGTATGTCTGACAAATTGGACAACGTTTGCTGCTTCATCATGTCAGAAATCATGGAAAAGAAAATGCTGAGAGTCTCATTAATTGGTCAAGTTGTATGATTAATCTTGAATAGTCCATGCTGCTCACTAAATTGCTGATAAGTCATATTAGCCTATTGCTCATGTTAGTTTCTGAAGTATTTTCTGCTTCTCTATACAAAATTCATACAGATTATCTCTGCTGTCACTGCTGGTATTACAGATCTCTCCTTTGATACAGTTGGTTATGCCTGGCAGATTATCAACTGTGTTCTTACTGCAAGTTATTCAGTATGTCTATTTATCCTTTGTTTCATGTCTATATTCTTTAAAGAGACTTCTAATCAGTTTGATTTTGAGAATGAGAACCTTCATTGGATCAAATTTCAGTTCTATTCAATCCAAGCTTTGATTATCTGTTTTCCTTTCTGTTGCAGCTTACTCTTAGGTGGGTTATGGATGAAGCAAAAAAGTCAACAAAATCTGGATCTCTTAAAGAGGTGTCAATGGTGTTGCTGAACAATTTATTGTCCTTACCTTTTGCCATCATCTTGATTCTCCTTTTTGGAGAGTGGCATTATGTAATACATGCGTGAGTGAAATGTGTTTCTCTTCTTCATAATTCAGTCATCCCTTTTGCCTCCTCACCATTGTTTTCCTCTCGATTTCCAGCGATGTCGTTAAACTACCGATGTTTTGGGTGGTTGCAACCGCCAGTGGACTGCTTGGACTCTCCATCAGCTTCACCTCAATGTGGTTCTTGCATCAAACTGGTCCTACAACTTATAGGTACTTTTGTGGAGTAAAAATTCAGTAATACATTGATGTAGTCTTGCTAAAAGTCACAGGAACATGTTCAGTGATTTCATATAGATACATTTGATCAGATTTTAGTGTTTCAGATGTTTACTTTGTTTTGAGTTCTGTCTAATGAGTTTGTGTGTGTTTTACAGTCTTGTAGGCTCCTTGAACAAGATTCCAATCTCTATTGCTGGAATTTTAGTGTTCGAAGTTCCTCTCAGTGTATCAAATTTATTCAGCATTTTGTTTGGTAATTAATTAAGAATCATTTCACTTTTTATTTATTTGGTAATGACTACTTCCTTTTAATCTTACTGAAACAAAAATTGCACTCTATTTTCAGGTCTTTTTGCTGGTGTACTCTTTGCAAGAGCCAAGATATCTTCGTAACATTATACCTTACAGGTTACAGTAACCTATATATAAAGTGTGTGAGAATTAATACATATATGATAACTATACAGATTTTTTATTAAAACATGATGTAATTCTTTAGTTTATTTATGGCTCTGTTAATTTCAGTAAAAGATTTTGTAATTTCTTCCTGATTTGATGTATTCTTCTTATTCTTCTTTTTCTTGAATAATAATGATCTGATGCTATTCTTTGACAAACACCCGAAAATGTAAATAAATTGTGTGAAATAAAAATAATGGACGGTCCAATTTAAGGAATAAAGCGATTAATTAGATTTTGCTATTGAAGCAAATCTACCACAATTGTTTAACTGAACATATCATTCCACAACCCACTTTTTCATCAAGTGTTTGGTGGGAAATGCTGTGAAATAGATATTATTTCATGAATTTGATTATAAGCATGATTGAATATTTTTATAATATATTATGATAATTTTTTTAGATAAATTTATTTATAACTTATTCTAAGATAATCAATCTTATTTTGATATAACAAAAATACAGTTTTTTAATAAAAAAAAAAAAGGTATCTATGAAGCCGTTTTTTTTTTAACGTTTCTTTTGTTAATACTCATGTTTTAACAAAAGTGGTGCTTCCAATGGTTAACAATATTGATTCAACTCCTTTATTAGTCAATTATCAAAAGTTTTGTTTCTCGTATATAATACTTCTCCCAAATTATTTATTTATGAGACAACTTTGAATTTTGAAATATTTATAAAATTTAGGTTGGGGAGTAAAGTTAGAAGATCACATGATACAGTTCATAGTTTTTTCCTTTGCCAAACTTTCAAAAGAGGGAATACTCATCTAAAAGTCTAAAACAGCCTTTCCTCTTTTTCCACACTATATTCCTAGATAATTGGTCCAATTAGGAAAGTGTTTGGTTTTCTTAACTAATGTCATATAAATTATATAAGAAAAAAAACACAAGGGTTTGAATATAAATAATTTCACACGATTAAATTTCGACTAATCAAAGTTTAAAATAGGTTTTAGATACCAATTGTTCAAGAAAAAAGTAGTTGTTGGTGTCAGGTTGTGAAACTTACCAAAACCTTATAAAACTCGTATATGTATATACAAAAATAATCTTTCTTTTTCTCCGGAAAATCTTAAAACAAGAAGAAAACCAAACATGTACGTAGCTTTTAAAAATCAACGTTTTAATAATACAGCTTTGTTTTTGTCAAGTTGTTGAGAAAGCAAATCAAACCTAAATGTTCTTCTTCATATAGCAAAAACCTTGGAAGTCCTTACAAATACGCCAACACGTGCATGCTTCAAAATCAAAGTTTCAATTATGCTTGGTTCCACTAGTTGACATAGCTAATCAAAACGAAGCGTTTTCCCTTTGATAATAAAGTAATAGGTCATCACAAAAAAAAAAAAGAAAGGAAAATTAGGGCATCTTGTTCTGCATGAAAATCGCTTTTTAACTTTTGAGAAGTTAGGAATCATTCAAAACCTAAGAAACAAACAAACCAAAGAACGTTAGTTATATGAGAATTGCAAGAGTAAACCTGAAAATTTTCACAAACTTCACTTTAGAAAAGCAATGAAGATAACAAATTCAAGAAAATCATTAACTAAGAAGAGAAAAAAAAAAAGTAAGACCTAGTAACAACCAAGAGGCATTCACCAAAAGTCTTAGATACACCACATTCAATTTCTATACCATAATGTGTCAATTTAATGCACAAAATTTCGTGCACAAGGGTCTAATAATAGCCCAGATTATGAAAAACCAAAAAAAAAAACATGTCTTAGCTACAAAATACTTAGCCAAATTAAAATTACAATCCACCGTCATGACCGTTTGATCGACCAAGCGCACATAATCATCTTCATCACAGCCGTCGAGTTCATCACATCACACACTATACACAATCACAAAGCAAGGAAGAACAGCCCTAGGATTAAACACCAACAACTCCTCCTCATCAAGCCGGGTGTAAACCCCTGTCTCTGTCCTCGCCATTACCGAATCAAAACCACCATCAGCTTTTTCCGCGTCGTCTGAATCGGACCCAACCCGACCCGCAATAACCCTACAAACGAGCATGGCCCGTTTGACATTCATGAAGCGGAATTCTCGTTCCACGTCATCTGGTATAGCCACGTGTGCACGCCAGCTGGTGGACAGCGTGGCAATTCCGTCGAGTTTTGGAGAAAACCCCGACTTAATAATTCCACATATATTACAAAATTGCTGCGAACAAATTGAGGAATCCCCGCTGTGTCCCAAGTCGCATAGAAACGTGGAGCAGTGGAAGCGCATGAGCTCGTTGCCGTCGGCGATGCAGCGCTCGTCGCGGCGGCGCGTGAGGGCGCCGTGACGTGCCGCTTTGGACTTCACGACCTCGCGGTACTCCTCGAACTTCGCGAGGATCTTTGGGCTGTTGTGGATCTTGAGGATGCGGGTTATGGTGGGGGAGGGTTTGGATTCAGGCCAACCCGATTTGAAGATGATCTGGACGATGTTGTGACCCGGGTCGGATCCGGATAGGTCCGAAACCGCGTGTTTGAGGGTTTGGTGGGTTTCCAAGAGGTGGGGTTTCTGGAAGATCTCGCCGCACGCGGTGCAGGGGAAGATGTCGTTGCGGAGAGGGAAGAAGAGGTTGGTGTCGGCGGAAATGTCGGATTCGGGACAAGACCCGGGTGGTTTTCTGTCCGGGTCGGGTTGTGTTAGGGAAACGAGGGAGTGCGCTGCGGCGGCGGAGACGGTGGTCGTGGAGGTGGCGGCGGATGATTGAGGGGATAATTGGGAGGTGGCGGTTTTGGGGGTTTTGCAGGACTTGATGGAAAGAAGGTGTTTGATGAAATGCCAAGAAGAGGACAGGGCTTTGTGGGTTTTGAATTTAGGGTGGGAAGGGGAGGAGGGTTGGGATGAAGGTGAGATTTTGCGTTTCTTTGATGGTGGCGCTTTTTTTCCTCCGGTGGTGGTGGTGAAGATGAAGCAGCCAAGGTGGAGCAAGAGGATGAGGAGATAGAGGAACTTGTTGAAGAAGGTGGCAATGGATGATGCCATAAGGTGTTAGGCAGAAAAAGAATGAATCTTTTGTGGTGACTTACCTAACTCTGTGAGGGGTTCTGAGATTGTGAATGATGGTGGATGGGGGGTAAGAAGACATGGTGGTGGATGGTGCAATTGGGGTGGTGTGTGGGGATCATTTCATAGGGAGAAGATGCAGTGAGTTAGGGTGAAGAAAGGAAAAGAAAGAAAGAAAGAGAGAAAGAATAGAAAGGAAGATTGATGGAGGAGAATGGTGTAGGGTGGGGGCACTAGAACAGAAGAAGAATAAAGATAAAGAGACTAAAAAGAGTAGGTGGAACGCAACTTCACAGCGATAACTAAGCAAAGCAAGCACTGATCTCTGTTCTTTCTTACTGTGGTGTGCCCCAGAAAGAGATTATTATATGAGGAATGGAAGAAGAAGCTAAGGATATAGTGTTGTTGCTGTGTTGATGATGTCCAAGCTTTAACCGAAAGTAACGGTACGTGATTCAATCTATAATATATACTGCGTTTGGTTTGCTAAATTTTAGCTTGAATTCAGGGTGGAAAGTGATTCTGTGGTGCCACTGCTTCTACACGGTTAAGCAATTATGATTTTTGAAGCAAGAAATTATCCCAGATTTACCTCACCTTACCTCTAGTTTTCTTGTGTGGAAACAATCATTGACGTGGATTACTAATTATGAAGCATTAAATAATTAAATAAGCTTAAGAGTTCAAAAAAGAAGAAGCATAAATTACTCACTGAATTAGATGCTTTTGGTAATGTGACTTATCATATCTTATACACCATTTTTAAGTTTTACTATATTTATTGCATGCCTTGATAAATATATTTATTGTTTAGGTTGAAATTGCCTATTAATGCACTCTTTCACTCAATTTACTTTATATAATTATAAAAAAGAAAAAAAAAAATGTCTGTAAATATGTCTGTTGAATTTTAAAGTAGAGGATGTCCACCTTCCAATTAGACACCTTTATTCTGCAATGGAAATAAATTCTATAATAAATATGTCTGTAGAGCTAGGCACATGAAAAAGAAATAATTGAAGATGTCCTATGGTAGTACAATATTAAAATATGAACTATTTTACAACAGTTTTCATATTTTTTTTATTTTCATTAATTATTGGATTTATGTTTTCCTATTTTTCCCAGCAGTGATTTTGTTTTCCCTGATTTTAACTATTCTTCTTAGTTGGTCAGATTAAATCTTTCACCTAAAATTATCAGATAATTAATAGAAATGTAATAGAAGTAATTGCGTACCATTAATAAAGATAAATAGCAAAGAAAACTGTAAAAAAGAAAATACTCAAATAAAAATAAAGGATAAATTTAGTAAAATGTAAACAGATCATTTTTTGTATTTGTTAGTGACAATTTACACCTTTGATAATTAATGTTTTATTAATTATTGTATGAAATCATGGGGTGAGAAACTTACAATTTGTACTGTAAAAAACTATATGCAGATTAAATTTAATAAAAATAAAGTAGAGAGATCAAATTATTTATTTTTCAATACACATCTGTACTAGCATTCAGTATATTTTTAACAAGGGTATAATATTAAAAGATACAAAATTACTCATATATTATCTGTCATGATAAGCATGAGAGATTTAAAGGTTTACTTTTTTTTTCAACAACCAATAAAATACTAAACATTAAATACTCATTTAGGAAGAGAATGAAAAAAATAAAAGAAAAAAGGTAAAATAAAGTATTTATATTTGAAAAAATTAAGAAAAATAAAATGGTATCCAAATGACAGAGTAATGTAAAATTAAAGAAAAAGATGAATATTGTGAAACATGGGAAGACGTGGAAGAGAAAGATGATAGTTGGCATGTGAAGATGATTAGAAGGTCCTTAAGATCTTCCTTGATGCATCAAATGGCTATAGCTATGGCATTAACAATTCTGTAACTCAACTTCATAATTTAATATACTTTCAATCATATCACACCAATGTCAGTATCTCACGTGGAGACTTTTCCAGTACCTGGTTCATCCACTTGGATTGCAGTTTTCTATCACATTATTCATTATTGTATATTTTATCACTTTTTACATTTATATACATTTCTTTTATGGATATTAATAAATGCATGGTTGACATATTCATTATTATATATATATATATATATATATATAACGTTAAAATAAGTAAATATTTGGCGAAGCAAATATAAAAGAAATTGAGAGATAAATGTGAAATTTTTAAAATTTGATAACAAAAGTGGGTAAAGAAACCCTCTAATTATATCATTAAGAAATCTAGATAGTAGTATATCTACAGTAAGAAAAACTAATTTTGTTTTGAATTGTTTTTTAAAAAATACTTACAAATTGTGCTATGAACATTAATAATTTTTTTATATTATATGGTTTTTTTTTTTACAAATTTGTTAAAAAAAATTAGAAAAAAGACTATTTTTTATTATTTTTTTTAAGAATTTTAATTGACAAATAATTCTTTCATAAATAATTATTTCTTACAAAATTATAAAATTAGCAAGTATTTTCTACAATTTTTTTTTGCAATAAGTTATTTTATATAAAATATTTTGTGAAAAAAAGGTAACATTTTTTTGCAATTTTTTTATAAAAAAACTTATAAGTATTTTCTATGATAAAAATTTAAAACAAAATTAACAAGAAATACGAGTTTTTGTAGTAGTGAAAAAATAATTTGTAAGAAATTACTATCATTTATTTTTTGCAAAATGTTTTTGTACGAAAAATTTTTCAAAACAAGATTTATAGGAAATATTTACGAATTTTATAATTTTATAAAAATTAATTATTTGTAAAAAAATTATCTATCAATTAAAATTCTTAAAAAATAAAAGAAAAAATAATTTCTTGCAAAATTTTATAACAAATTTGTAAGAAAAATCTCATGAAACATGAAAAATTTTAGTAGTGATAATAGAAAATTACGTGAATTAAAAGTAACCCTAATTAAATTTTGATTTTATTATAAATTTGAATGTTTTTAATTGAATTCCTATTAATTTTTTTATATTTTTTTGACTAAATTTATGTTATTTAATTTTTTTCTTGTATGAGTGATTATGAGTGCTATGAAAAATTATTGGTATTAATACATGCACATTTTTATTTTATATTCATAATAAAATCTCACATGTTTTAATGTATATAAAGAAGTAAGTAAAATAACAAAATAAGATAACTACTACATTGTTCATTTAACAAATAAAATTAAATGACAAGAACATAATTTAAAAGTATAAAAAAATTTCAGTACTCAACAGGATAAAAAATTTAACAAAATTCAATAAAAAATATTCGAATTTATGAAAAATTTAAAACTTAATTAATCTATAAAAACATAATCATTGGTGTGTATAAATTTGAACTTATAAATCAAAGTGTTGGATGAGAAAATGTAAACTATTTGGCTAACCAAATTATGTACTTAATTAATGGTAAATTAAATTAAAGAAAAAGGTTATTAGTCATAGGAGGTGTGAGACAGCTGCAATGAAATAACCATTTTTTTCATGTAATCCATATGTGAAAGAGAATCCAAAGTGAAGCACTTAAGGTTGTCTACTTCTTTATGTAATTTTCCTTTTAAAGATTCTAGCAGGTACACACATGACTTTGTCTCTAAATTCCCATTTTCTGATTTCAGTGTTTAACTTATCTTCTTTAGAGTTCTTTAAGTTATTTAGGGATTTTAATAAATAAACCTAAATCTGTTACAATGTATTTATACTGATACACACTTCCATGGTTCTTATGTATTGAGATTTGTATTATGCAGTGTCCTTCGCACACAGACAAATGTTCCTGTCCTTTGGGGCACGTGAGAGTGATAACCCATTTTGTCATCAACTACAACGCAACTATTTATTGTCTTTAAGGTTTTATTTCTTCACCTTCAATTTTTTAGTGCCTTCTTCTCTGCCTAAGGAGAGGGAATGAAACCAAATCAATGATTCCAATTTTCATCACTCATTTCAGACTCATCCACATGTGTTTATATATTTTTATGTGTTTTGTCTATTTTTTGAAAAAGTACTAAGACCATTCATTTTCCTTTTCAATTTTACCACTAAAAATTAATCAAAGATTATGTTTTAAGGTATTTAACATTTTTTTTTCATACACCAAATTTATGACTATGTTTCTCATTACATTATTAAAAAAAAGAATAAAATTAAAATTATAGTTTGTCTACGCTTAACATAAGTTTACATTCAAATAGTTGAAAATTCAATCTAAGTACATATTAAAAAATTGAGTAATAAGAAAAAAATCATAAATTTATTATTTTAATAAAATATTAGGTCGAAAAGTATTGTCAATATTTTACAGGACTCAGATTTAATTAATATTTCCTCATTCCTAAGTGAATTATTTCCTTAAAAGATTCATTAATACCGATTTGATGTGAGGATTGTTGTATTGAAATTCTCCCATATAAAGGTTTTTGTTAGACTTATGTTTTTTTATTGGTGTTTTGTATCTTCTCAAAATATATGCATCATAAAGTAAAAACATAAAAAATTATGAAGGAGAAATCATAGAATTTAACAAACATAAGATAGTTTTTAGTTCAAGTTTTTTTTTTTCCTTTTTAAAAGTATCTCATGAAAAGATTATCCAAACAAATTGTGTTTCATTTTGATTGCATCTGGTTCATTTTTATCCTAATCCATTCTTTCATGTGAATAACAATGAGAAATTAGATTCAAAAGTGGTGGTGGTGGCTAGAGAGATATATGAAGTAAAAAATTGCTGTTAGTTTGGAAATAGTAAAACGTTAAACCACTTCTGAAACAGTTCTCTCTGTAAGCACTAGTTGTAGAAACTGATAACAACACAGTGAATGGAAACCTCATCATACAGTTTTGTTCACATATGGCTCCAATAATGTTTTACAGCCCTTGTCCTCATCCTCAATCTCCTGTTTTACACAAGCAGCATGTGATGGAGTTTGAAAATTACATATGCATGCATGATTTCAATTACACCATTTTGTATGTTTGTGAAATTTCTTTGTAGTTATTGCATGATAATCTATTTTAATGCATATTTCACAGTCCATTGTGTTCTAATACTCGTCACAATACCTGCAATAACAGTTTACGAGGAATCCGATAAGAACATCAACAATCTAAATCAATCTATTATGCACAATTCACAAGGCACAATCATCGGACGTTACCTCATGCTACATTTTCTATTCTGCACACGAAACGTGAGTTTACAGTTAAAACAATCAGATCCTAAACATGTGAAGTACACAGAAAATGATAAAGTTGAAAGAAGCATGACACACCCTGTGTCTGTGATTATAGTACGAGGGATGCGTTTCTAACTTTTAGATACACATCTTGGAACTTGATTCACGAACAAACTTGTAACTTAAGCATCGGTTTTATTTTTTGGCTGAGAAACTTAAGCATGACTCAGAGTGCTAAGTTTTTTTCTCTCTCCTATTTACAGAAGCAATGCACTCAGAATCCAAACGCTCGTTAAAGGTATATAAGTACTTGACATAATGATGGTGTGACCAGTTGAATGTAATGGACATGCTTCAGGATTTGAACCCTCAAAGGCACACAAGATAGAGACTGTAATAACTATTTGGCCACAGTTCAAAGTGATCATCATTCTATTTTAAACCAGTAGAAATGGAAACTGTTATTCATAGTGATTGTTAATCATTTCAGGTCAATTAAATATAAATAGTATACAAACTAGTGACAATCTTCATAATTTGAGTTAGTTTTTGAATTGGGTTACTATATCTAAATCTTTGGTAAAGTTATCTCATTAAGTGAGAGTAAATCTTTATATCATAAGAGTAATTTACACTTAACATAAATTTTCTTAATAGAAACTTAAGAATAAACATCAAAAGATGTGTGAGTTTTATTTAATAGGGTATGATATACAAACAAGTGATGGAAGGGTGGAGTTTTATTTTACTTAAAGATTCTGAATTTGGTAATTTTTAAAATGAAAGATGAAATTACTCCTCACAAGTAAGTCAAGTCTTCAACCAGTGACCTTGTAAAGCTTGTAATAATTGTTGGATATGTATGTTTCATTGAGAATGTCCCAGTTGTGTGTTTTTCATGATGAAAGTGGGGTCTAGAGAAACAAGGATTTCCATGTGGGCCACATGATATCATCTAAGTTTTGTAGCTTTGTACTCATGTGGGTCCAGATAATTTTCTCTTTACTTAAAGTTGATCTACAAATATCCCTTGTTTATTGAAGCATGTCCACCTTATGAAGGATATTTATGCTTTGCATTCTTTTTCTGTGTCATGGCCATTGTATTTTGAGGCTTATTCAAGACTATGATTGCAGTGTTTGACTTTCATTCTGGTGGAATTGGTAATAGCAGTGAATAATTCTAGGTTTAAAAACGGTAACTTTGCTTAGGTAGAGATAGAGAGTGTATAGGCTTTTTGACAATTATTGCTCTATGTGCAAGTTATTCCCAGTAAACATTTACTTCTCATGAAATTAAAGTAGAACACAAGTGGGATAATATGTTTTCTGATGAACACAGTTGCATATATATCCTTAGTTGAAAAATGAGTAAATAGAATCACTACACTTTTCTCAAAAAGTTCTGATATACATCAGTTTTAGTCTTTTCTTTTTATATATATCAATCATAAAAGTTCATCTATATGACAAAGACTGTTAGTTATTTCTTTTTCATAAAAACATTTCCTTCAATAATCTTGGCCATTATGCATGAGATGTGAGATTAATTTTGAGTTCTAAGTGGATCCAAGCTATTTCCACTCAATGAGTTTTGAATTTTACCTACTTCTGTCAGTCTAACTAAGTGTTCATACTATTCTGTGAGTTTATAGAAGTTCAAATTCTTATAGAACATTATAAGTTCTAAGGGCTAATTTGGGGAATGCAGAAACAAATTTTCACATAATCATACTGTTTTTTAAATGGAGCCTAATCCTCCGATATATAAAATGAGATTAAAATAGCAACATGTTATCGAAAATCAAGTATGAATCTAAGTCTCACATTGTATAAAAAAAATTGCGTATTATATAAATATGAAAATCCATAAACTCATTGTCTTAAGGTTTTAAGTTAGAAGTGGTCGTTAAGAATCCAAGTGTGAGTCTAAGTTCCACATTGGTTAGAAATGAGAAAGTAGAGCACTATATAAGGATAAAGACATAATTAACCCATTGCCTTAATGTTTTGGGTTGAGAGTGGTCTCAATGTCTTATATGATTGGGCTTAGGTCTCATTGATATTGTATCTTCCTAATGATACCACTCCTCAAAAATCTAGCTGTGGTGTCAATCCCTTATAATCCCTTATATGTGCGTTGAATTGAAATTTGATTATTGGTGTTGAATTAAGTGGTACCAAAACACCAAATTAGAATCTAATTTTTGTAGGGTATGCTTAAAAGTACATTATCAAAAGATATGTATATATTGTTCATTCATAAGACATATCAGATCAGAGTGGTTAGGTTAGGTGGACACTAATTTCATCTGTTGGACTAAACTACAGAATACAAGCATACAATTATCCAATAATTGTTTTGGACTTTATTAGAATAATGCAAAGCTTCTTGTTTCAGCTCCAACTTATTTTGGCCAATTTTCATCATCAAGTTTTCATTCTGGTTTGGCTTCAAGTTTATAAGACCTGTGTGTGTGTGTATGGATGGAAGGAAACTGAGATTCATTCTGACTTTGACCACATGGTTGACTGAAGAATAGCAGGTAAAAAGGGTCTGAAACAAAAAAAGTAAAAAGAGGGTCTGAACAAGAAAGGAAGTAGAGTCCATTATATATAGGCACTTTAAAAGAGGTTTTATTAAATTGGTTCTCTCTAATGGCCTTTAAGGAAAGCACAATAAAGCTTTTCCTTTCTTTTTGGTTCCAAGACTGAGAGAAAGCTGCCGACAATGTGATCACTATAAGGTTGTGGCATATGATGCAACCACTTTCATTTTCCTAGCAAGTGCCTTGCTTATTTTTGTTTTAAAGTGGATATGAAGCATAACTATTTTATCACAATGTTGTTATTGATTGCACTGTCTAACAGCTTAACAATGAAAAAAAAAAAATAATCTCCAAAGATCTTCAATGGTGATTCTCTTGGTTAGGGGTTATGTTGTGACACTTCAACATCTAAGTTTTAAAGTAATTGGTCTTTATTAGAGCATTTATGACCAAATGTAAGAGTTTAATTCATAAGAATATAACATCTTACTTAAACTTTTAGATAAACCAACCACAGCTTCCATCCTAAAAGCAAGTTGAGCATAAAATGAAGTTGCATTTGGTGTCTGTGAGTGTGTATATAAACACACTGCAATAATGAAATATAAAGTAAGCTCATGATTTATATAATAAGGAATAGAAAAATGTCTCATCATCAACACTTGTGTCCCCATCTTAAGAGCCTTTATTCACACCACTAATCAATAAAGGGAAGCTTGCTCTTATTTGTCGATCAATCTTATTAGTTACATTTCCCTTGTAATAAAGAAAGCTCCACTATCATACTTAGAATACACCTAGTGAATCTAATTAACTAGTTGCTTGTGGAGAAATTTGCATAGTCTAAAATCGGATATTTGTTTAAAATTACGAAAATGGACAAGTGAGGAAATAATTATTGATCGTGGATTAAATTGTGTGAACTTTAATGACTTCAAAAATAGAATTGTGAGGACTCTCCAGAACTTCTCAGTGAATTTATGTAAAATTGAAGTCATTAGGAGTCATTTACAATTTTAATTTTTTTGAAATTAATATTAACACTAAAATCGTTAATCATTACGACTCCTAACAACTTTACTTTCTCAGGAATTTGTGAATAAGTCGTGTGGAGTATTCACGATTTTGCTTTTGAAGTCTTCAGAAATTCACAGGACTCAATTCATAACTAGTAATTATTTTCTGACTCGTCCACTTTCGTAATTTCTGAACAAATTTGAGTCACATGTAAAAGAAAAACCAAAAATCTAGTAGAAAGTTAGTAAAATATTTATCATAATTACTCTCTCTTTCCATGCTTTTATTTTCATTTGTTTTCAGGCTTCACATTATTGTTATTATTGGGGAAACAGAGAGTTCACATGATTTTATGTCAATAATTGTTGTGCATGGTCTATTGTGACCTGACCCCATTCCTGTTTTGAAGGGTCCTCAAATTGACAACATATAGAGGGAAGTGAATATTCCGAGAACACTCTTTCGAAAATGTGGAGTCAGTAAAACAAACATTTAGAGTAATATGTGTGTTTTCACAATTGTCTTACAATGAAATTGAATCTTCTTACTACTGATGATTGATTGTACTCTTAGTTGGATTTTTTTTTTTTGACAGAAAATGGTGAGAAACTGCACGAGTTTGAGTAATTTAAATGCACTTCTAAGAGTAACAGTTGTGATGAATATGATGGCACTTAGCGACATGTAGACCCACAAGAGCAAAAAATTCTTCTGATTTAGTAGATGGTGATAATTTATATATGGTATCAATACCATAGAGTTGTCCTTGTTAAGTTATAGCTGTCCATTTAAGTGAATATATGTAATTAATGAACTGTACTATGTCACATTTGGACTCGTAATTCATGAAATGGTCGTTAAATGATCGTCAAATGATGTCATATAACATTTTTCCGAATGAGTTTGATGTCACAATTTTCTTAACATGCGATTTGTATTTTAAGTATATAATTATTTATTTACCTGTAATTGTATCAATTCTTCCATTTTATCCTTTAAAACTATATATATATATATATATATATATATATATTCTTTTTCTACCATGGTGGTAATAGCAATGGCATCCTAAGTACAAAAATTCGTTCAGTTGTGAGAGCTTATAGCATGTACTCTGTAATGCGTGAATCTCGAACCATGGGGTTCTTAGACTTGTGTTGGAAATTTTTTATTACAATAACACATAGGAAGATTAACTATCTGTAAGGTATAACTTACACAAATGAAAAACAACTTTCAATATGTAAAAAAAAAATCTTAAAACTTAAGATATGTGTATATTGTATATCTTATATATCCTTCAACTTTTTCATTTCTGATCGATGTAACACTTTTAATTCATACTTGAATTTTTAACAAATGAATATTTTTTTTTAAACCTTAGTTTCGACCGATATCATTTTAACTTAAATACGAAAGTCTTTAAGTCCTTACAATGACATGGATTGGGGTTCAAGTTCTATATGTTTAGGACTATCTTACCAAACCATTCAATGAATATCATACAAGTATCACTACAAGAAAAATGTTAAATAATAATCAATTTTAGTGACTAAAAATTTTTAGCCACTATATGACCGATTTAAATATTAATTTACAAAATAAAAAAAAATATTAAATACTTAAATAGTCACTATTATGAATAAAAAATATTGGATACCAATTAATTAGAGACTAATTTAGAAAATAATTGCTTTGGTAGCCAAAACATCGGTACCAATGTTTAGTGACTAATTTATAAATTAAATTCTTTGACACTCAAAACCATGCTAGCAAAGTTCAGAGACCAATTATAATTTTTTATTCATAATAATAACTATTTCAATAAACAATAAATTTTTATTTTGTAAACTGGTGTTTAAATTGGTTATTGGAGTAACTAACAACCTTCGATCACCTAAAATTAATAATTAACAAGACCTACTTACAATAGTTACACTTATACTATTATAAATTAAAAACATGACATAATATAGCTAAAATAGCTACAAAAGTAATTAAGAAAAATAACACATAATTTAGTTTATCTTCAAAACATAATGAGAAGATAACTCTATATTCTTCTGAAATTTATAAAATTAAAAATATTCTAAAATAACCTTTCATCATTGTTACTTTTACTTTTTGGATTTAGGTGAATGCTATTTTTGTGCCTTTGTGAAATATTTAGTTCAACTTTGCTAAACGTTACTCCAAAATATTAAGTTAAAGAATAAAAACATTATAAAAAGAAGTATCATGTTTTATAATTTATAGCACAAAGTCCCTAAATACCAACCATAGTCGAAAAAAAAAAAGGAACTCACCGACAAATTATTAATATATTGTGAACATAATCTCTAATTTTCTCTATCTATATATATGATATGATGTATGAATATTAACAAGAGAAGATTCTGTGTAGATATTTTAGGTACATAATAAAGTGAGGAAGCATGAAAGAGACTTCTGCCTTATTCTCAAGTGTTAATAATGTAATCATGGCCTCTATATTCACATTATCTAACAAAATTGGATTTCCTTCTCTTATTTCCTTTATTTTTTGTGCTTTTCTTTTCAAAACTTATTTTAATTTCTTAAGAAATAAACTTATTTTGTCGTTAATTAAGTTCTAATTGTTTAATGAGCTTAAGCTATAATTTTACAACATTGCTAAATTATATTTTCCTTATTGAAACAAGAAAATCTTAAATCATATTTCTTTTCATTTTTCCTGTTAAGATATCTTCTTCTTCTTCTTTTTTTTATTATCTAAGATGTTATTTTCAATGTGCCTAACTTTTAAATTGTATTGTATGATGAGACTTTTTAATAGATAAAGAAAAATCAATAATGATTTTCAGAATCTCACTGTTTTTTTTTTCTTTTTCTGATTGTTTCCGGAATATGAATCTGGAAACTTTTAATACATCCCAGAAAATATTTTTTTGAAAGCTGTGAAGAATTTAGAAGATTATTTTTACCATTAGCTTATTACAAAAGGTTTACCATGAACATATGAGAATACTTTTTCTTTTGGGCTTCATCTGTCTTTTTGGGCCTATTGTTAGCCCAATTATTTTGACAGACCTTCTTTTGTTCTTGGCAATTACTTCCTGCACTCCTTCAAACTTCTTTCCTCCCCATCAAAATGCTTCTGGGAAATGATTTTCGTAGAAGGAGAGAATATTTTGCTTTCCCCCAAAAAAAGTAATTTGGAATTATTTATTGTAATGCGAACAAATAAATTCCGGAAATATGATGGTACACGATATGGTGTTCTTTCTTTTGAAGGTTGATAAAAGATGATTGGAAAAAGGAGAGAATTTGATTGAAAAAAAATAATGTTATAATTATTTATAAGGAGGTACCACCGTCTCCATTCCAACTTCAATAGGATTCTGGGCCAAAATTTGATTGAAAAAAAAATAATGTTATAATTATTTATAAAAATAATAAAATTATTTCATGATGGAAGTAGTTGTATTTCTTTTTCTTTTTAGATAAAATGTTGGAGTATACATTTTAATTCTTTTCTCCTTTAACAATGTGTAATAGATAGTTATAGATTTCATTTAAATGACTTTATTTTTTTTTCAATATTGGTTTGACAGTAATTATTATTTTTAATTAAAGACTACACTGCTACTTGCTATAAAACCCGACAATGATTAATTATTAATTACCCAAGTACCAGGATCTTTTTCTGTACGCAATCTCCACGTGTCCAAACAAGAGCCAGTGCTGATAAAAATCCCGTCTTGTTCCTCAAAATATCAACAGTGGTGTCACAGTAAGAACAACTGAAGAACCAACCAAGAAGAGAAGAAGAGAAGAAGAGAAGAAGAAGAAGAAGAAAAGAAGAGAAGAAGGAAGCCACGATGAGTGGCAGAGCCATTATTTCCTGTTTTTCTCATCCTTCAACTTCGTGCAACATTTCATTATCGCGCCGGACCCAGTTCGCACATGCACCTCCGCCGTCACCGCTCCTGCTCTCGCGGCGGAGCCACCTCGTCGTTGCCGGCGGAAGGGGCGGCGGGAAGGTATGGGCCAATGTGAAGTCGGAGAAGAACGTGTCGGAGTCCCCCAAGTACGAGGATGTTGTCGTTCAGAAGGGGCGCGGTTTGGATAACATGGAGGAGGAAGGAAAGTGGTGGCAGGTGTTCCCCAAGAGATGGGTCATTGTGGTTCTCTGCTTCTCTGCTTTTCTTCTTTGTAACATGGATAGGGTATGTACCTCTGCTCTTTCTTTGTTTTTTCAACTGCATTGTTCCTTTCTCATTGCATGCGATTTTGTTCATGGAGAAGAAGCTGTAGGACATTTTTATTCTGAATTTAAGTTAAGCCAATTCGACAACAAAGCTCGGTGTACTTGGTGTATAAGCAGGTCCTTAAGCATGCCAGTAGCAGTGTTTGGAGATCTTACATTGGCTAGTTATGTAATCAAAATAGTGTGTGTGAGTGAGGGACAACTCTTCTAACTTCATGAGTTGGATGTTGAAGATTGGATTAGTTTCAAACATAATTTACGTTTTGAGGATTGAATTAGCTCCAAACTTAAATTTCAAGATGACACGAGAGTCTATCTCAGGGGTTACTGTTTATAGAGACTTTGGTGTTATAGCATGTTTAAGCCTCCCACATTGAGTAGTATGAAATGCTATATAGAGTCAGCACTAAAATGGAAATTTTTTTCATCTAAAATGCAAATTCATTGGAAAGATTGTTGAATCTTGCTGAAATTTATATTGTGTTTCAAATTTTAGGCCAGTAAGGTGACTCGTTCTTTTACGTTTGGTGGCACTATAAATTTTAGTAGTTCACACTTACTGTTATTGGAATTAGTTGAGATGCGTACAAATTTGGAGTATTAATTTGTGTCACTACTTATAATTAAGATAAATGGCATTAAGGGCAATTTAGTCTAGATATTCATCTATTAAATATTTTTCTTAATCCTTGTGCAATACCCTTAAACATGAAAAGAAATGGGAAGGAGGGAGTAGCTGATGGGTTCCTCTAGTGCTTGCGTGGTTATCAAGTGGATTGAATCAGATTGAAATAATTTTTTAAGGTGGTATCCAAAAGTCATAATTTTGCGTGGTTTATCTTAGTTGTTGTTACGGTCACCAAGCTACCTATGCTCGAGATGTCCAGTTATGAGCTAGCTTATTTTTTTCTTACTTCTTTTTGGGTTTGAATTAGTACCAAACTCAAATCTAAGAAGGGGGTTCAATTTAAGGATTTGTTAGTACAGGCAAAGTCTCTTTTGGAGATTTATACAGCTTGAAGGGGTTAATATTCCACTGCACACCTTGGATTATGCCAAAAGAAAAATACTGAATTTAATTAGAAGCTAAATTTCATTTACTGGTAGTATACATTTTTAGTGTGAACATGAAAGAAATTTTAGAAGTTATCTGAAAGTGTTATACTGTTCATACGTAGGTTTTGTAGTTTTCGGAGTTACAAAATAATTTGTTGAATTGGTACCAGGTTAAGGGAAACAGCTTTGGATTATAGGTATTATGAATGTTAACCTTCAAATTTAAGAATCTCGGGTAGGTTTTAGTTTGTAGACATTATACAACACATCATGTATTGAATTATGTATAAATATTTTCTTGATTTAGGTTTTCTTTGTAAATATGTCATAACAGGGTTCACTGGATTAAATCCCTCTGATTTAGTACTTCTGTGGAGTCTTCAGTGGGCTTGACTCTAAGAAACTTTCATTCATTTGTTATTTGCAGGTAAATATGAGCATTGCTATACTTCCTATGTCTGCAGAGTACAAGTGGAACCCCAGCACTGTCGGTTTGATACAGTCTTCTTTCTTTTGGGGATACCTCCTTACTCAGGTAAATGTGATTTTTGTTTTGAAAAAGCTAATTGATAAGTAACATTTTCCAGTTTGTATGGCTTAGAATTTTAGGCCACCCATCTGAAGCATAGGGTAGATCTTTTGTTGCAGATTGCTGGTGGAATATGGGCAGATACAGTGGGAGGAAAGCAGGTATTGGGATTTGGGGTGATTTGGTGGTCTGTTGCGACAGCCCTCACTCCTATAGCTGCCAAACTTGGATTGCCTTTCCTACTAGTTGCTCGTGCATTCATGGGGATCGGTGAGGTATGTTAAAAATTAAAATGTTCCAAATAGTACTGCATTCTACTAGGAGAAAGCTTAATGTTGCTACAATGTTGGTAAAAGAAAAAATCTAGTAAATTAAAACAATGGAACATTCTTTTCTTGTAATGCATATTGTGACTTATTTTTGGCAATGATTTTATTTATCCAGTTGATGATGATAGTTCTGTTCCATATGAATCTCACTTGTTTTGGCCTTTTTCTCTTTGTAGGGTGTTGCTATGCCAGCCATGAATAATATTCTGTCAAAATGGGTTCCTGTGTCAGAGAGAAGCAGATCACTTGCACTGGTCTACAGTGGCATGTATCTTGGATCAGTCACTGGACTGGCCTTTTCTCCCATTCTAATTCATCAGTTTGGATGGCCATCAGTATTTTACTCCTTTGGTTCTCTGGGGACAGTATGGTTTTCCGTTTGGCTTAGTAAGGTGTGATTTGAATTTGTACAATTATTTCCTTTGTGGAGTTGCTTACATATTGAACTTAGAAATACTTGTTCAAGTATTTTCTTGATAGAAGTGCTTTTTTTTTTCGTCTTGAAGTTGATTCTTTACAATGAATTTTCTGACAACATATATTTTGTTTCTGAAAAGATTACATGTATTGGTAGAGTTTTCTCTTTGTTTGAGTGCTCATTTTTTCTGTGATTGTGGGAGCTGTAGGCACATAGTTCACCTCTTGAAGATCCTGAACTACGGCCTGAAGAAAAGAAGCTCATTACTACCAACTGTTTGTCCAAGGAACCTGTGAAAACAATACCTTGGAGATTAATTTTGTCAAAACCTCCAGTCTGGGCTCTAATAGCGTCCCATTTTTGCCACAACTGGGGAACTTTCATTCTTCTTACATGGATGCCAACATACTATAACCAAGTAGGTTGATCTATCTTTTTGTGGGTATGTTGCTCAATGATATGATGCAGACACAGCTAGATCCATGTTCATTTTTTCCTTTTAGTTCCTACAAGGTTGTGTATGAATTTAGGTAGATGATAAGGTTGTCAGTACCTATGTAAGTTTTAATTTTGTGATTGTACTTTTGTTCTGCCTGGAAGTTAATATCTTCCCCTCCCCTTACCCCACTAGATGATGATAATATCTTAATATCATGACTTACAAATTATTTTGATCTGTAATCTTTTTGATATTTGGAAAACAATTGACACTGTTTAAAGTGGGCTAAAGCTATTTTCATATATCTAGGTCTTGAAGTTCAATCTTACAGAATCTGGGCTATTTTGTGTTCTACCGTGGTTTGTAATGGCACTTTCTGCGAATGTTGGTGGTTGGATTGCAGACACTCTAGTGAGCAAGGGTGTATCAGTTACAAGGGTTCGCAAGGTATCTCCCTGTTATTTGTTTATTTTGTCTTATTATAGCTTCTCGGAAAATAGTTTTTTGGATAAATTCCTGACCAACTTCCTTTGTATAAACTATAAAGGGGTAAGGGAACTATTGCCTATCCTTTAATTAAAGTAAAAATTTAAACAAATGTCTCAAATTTGTCAGAGTTTGTTTTATATATTGAGTTCATGCTGGATAATTTTTGTTTCTTAATTGTAATGATTTTAATTTGAGAAAAAACATTAAGTTGTATGGGAACCAAAGTTTTTGGGATACAATTTTTACATGTGGCATTATGACCTACTTTTTAAGAGGTGCGTAAAGCTGCAAATTTTTTGTTACTACATTTAGAGAGAGATCCTCTTTGCCTTCTCTATCCTTAAGTATCTAACAGCTTTTTGGCTATTTCTACTAAAAATTTTCAACTCCTTTACCTAACATGATTCCATTGTTGTAAAGTTCTGAGCTTCACTGTGTAGTTATACATCTTTGCAGATAATGCAAACAATTGGATTTCTTGGACCAGCTTTCTTCTTAACTCAATTGAGCCACGTTAATTCTCCTGTGATGGCCGTTTTGTGTATGACGTGCAGTCAGGTTTGTTTATTGTTTTGTATTTAACTCTGATGTAATCCTAATATAAAATCTGTTTATATTCTTGTCTTATATCTTTCTAGAGAAAGTTACTTAATATTTGCATGAATTTTCTTAAACGAGTTCACATAAATATTATATGGCTATTTTTGTTCGTTCTGCACAATCTGAAAATTTGGCTGGCTAATGTAAATTTTCTAGTCAATAGTGTCTTGAAACTTCTAGAACAGTATAACTACAATTCTCATTCTGCCATTCTTCGTAAAGTTGGAAACTGTTGTTTCATTCATGCATTTAGTTCATTTACACCTTATTCTTCATCTTGTCTATTCTTCAATTTCCCTTTCATAACTTGTTTCAAATTCTTCCTGAATAGGGTACTGATGCTTTCTCTCAGTCCGGATTGTATTCAAATCATCAAGATATTGCCCCTCGATATTCTGTAAGTGGATTCATTCTACATGTGTTCTTCTGCAATTTGGAACTCTACATTTAAGAAATATTCTTATGGCCATCTATAGTCATCTCACAGTTAATTGGTTAAATAGTTGTCATTTGGCACGGAAAAGGAAAAAATCATATTTATTTCCTCTTTTTATCCTTAGGGGATATTGCTTGGTCTATCTAATACTGCTGGAGTATTGGCTGGTGTCTTTGGAACAGCAGCAACAGGTTACATTCTGCAGCATGGTAAGTATTTCTTTTTCATATTTCCTTGGTGACTGAATGTCCGAGATTAGTATCTTGAAAGATTGCGCTATTAGGTGAAAGATCGTGATGATTTTATTACTCTTGATACTGAAGATTGAGCATATGTTTATGGTGCACAATCTGTGAAGAGTTTCAGTGAGCCTTTTGTTATTGGTATAATTTTTTATGTTTTCATTTTGATGGTGAGCATGGAATCAAATCAATAAAGTAAAGAAAAACAAAATAAAATCATGCCTGTGGTTTTAAGCACATCTTGGCCTTGACATTTAGCACATTACGCAATGTTGAAGCTTTGTAAACAATAGCATGAGTTAAACTGAGGTTCATCCCTATGAGAAAATTCATTTCCTTGTTCTTTAAATTATACGGAGATCAGTGGTCATGTAATTAAAGTTCTAAACTACTGTTGATTTTACAGAATATTTATCCTCTTGTTAGTTTTGTAGCATAATTTGTTGTGCTTAATACTTCAATGAAATCTGATATGTGACAAGAGTATAACACTGTTAGTTATCATTTGAATATTTTCAGGTTCCTGGGATGATGTTTTCAAGGTTTCAGTTGGGTTGTATTTGGTTGGAACTGTGGTGTTTAATCTTTTTTCAACTGGTGAAAAGATCTTGGAATAACACACTCTTATTAATCACTGGTACTTGTCTTGCCACATGTATACATAGTTCTCCAGTCCTTTCCCACAGAAGAAGCACTCCGAGAAGAATAGGAAGTTTAATTAAGAAGCAACTCATTTATCTTTGGCTTTTGTGCCTCACAGAAGGGTAAATTTATAAACAGAGGAGCATTGAACATAGATCAGAGATATGAGAATGTGTCCTTGAAAGATGAATTGGCATAATTTAGACCCTGATGTTTTATCCAGGGAAAAGGTTTAGATTCTACTCTCATAGTTTTTCCCATGTTTGGTGGGAAGATCATTGTAGTTGCTTAATTTAAAGTCATACTTGTAAATATAATTTCCACACCGACACATCAATTTTGTATCAATTCATCAAGAAAAGTGATTATGTGATATCATTCCTCAAGCTCCTGTTGCATTCCAATTTCTTATCTCAGTTTTGCTTGCATCTTTTGGTCAAAAAAGTTGGTAATGTAATGTCAGTGTTGCAGATTACATGCCATTATGAACCCGTGAATGCTTCGCTTTCTTTTTTTATGGGCATCAACTCGTCTTTTTTATCTTTTCTTATGTGGGTTTAAGGTTTTGAGAAGTTTCACTTTCTCTCAATTTTTGGGGGTGCGACTTAAATACATGTTTGATAAAAAAAATTTAATCTGAATTGATTTTGAGATGAAATTTGTCGTTGGGTCCTACGTCTTACACGAGTTTATATATGATTATCTAAAACATTTATTAAAAAAAGATATCACTACTATATTTGCACAATAAACTATTACATCATACTCGATGATTGATAAATTTGGTTTGGGTATCTAACATGCACATTAAAATGATTTTAACGGACAATTTCCCAAGCTCATGTTCGAAAGAAGCAGAACAATGTTTCTAGTGATTAACCAAATTTACAAGCAAATATTTCAATAGTAAAATAAAAAGTTACATTCATGCAACTTCCGACGACGACGATAATAATAATAATAATAATAATAATAATAACCTTCAAACAAATTCATATATATTTCCAATAATTATATATTTTGTGTATTCATTTTACTGATCAACAACATAAGAATATGTAAACCCATTTTCCAACGACTGCAAAGGTAAACCAACCAACCAACCAGACCAAACAACAAACATTTTCACTTTTCACCGTACAAAATAAAAAACACAAATAAATTGACAGGTGTGACAACGAAATGATCATATTGCCCTTTACACTGTGCATGACCAAAATACCCCTTTTCTATGCTGACGTGGCAGTATGTGGTTGAAGTTGACGTGGCTGCAAGAACACACGAAGTCCATTCTTCATGAAGAGAGTTAGTGACATCTTCTGCTGCACCCGGTGACCGGGAACCGGCGACAGGCGGTAACGCAGAAGCACAGCTGAAGCCACAGATTTCATCTGCAGGTAAGCCAAGTCCTTGCCCAAGCAGGTTCTCGGTCCAGCGTTAAACGCAACGAACTTGTAACCGTCTTTTGGCGGTTCGAACCGGTCTCCCTTAGCCGATAAAAACCGCTCCGGTTTAAACTCCATGCAGTCCTCTCCCCACACACTCTTCATTCTCCCCATCGCGTAAATCGAATACGTCACCGTCGAACCAGCCGGAACTGCCGTGCCATCCGGCAACACGTCGTCCGCCACCGCGTGCTTGAAATCCTCCGGCACCGACGGATACAAACGCAGCGTTTCGGCCAGCGCCGCTTTCAAGTAAACCAGCCTCTCCGCTTCCTCGAAATCCACCGCCTCCTCCGTCCACCTCCGCCGGTCGCCGCCTCGCGTGGAAGTGAGCACCGCCGCAAGTTCAGCGAGGATCTTGTCCTCCACGGCGGGGTGGTTCATGACGAGCCAGAAGAACCAGCTTAGCGCCACTGATGACGTGTCCCTGCCAGCTAGGACGAAGTTGAGCGCGATCTGACGCAGCGTGGCTGCGCTCAGCGGCTTTCCCGCGGCGTCGCGCTTCTTCATGAACCTCGACAGCAAGTCATCGGACGGCGATTTCTCGCGAGCCGAAACGGCGTCGTTCATGTAAGTTTCAACGATCTTCAAACTCTGCTCCAGTTTCTTCTCTTTACCGATGCCAAGAAGCTTCTCGAATCTCCATATTATTCCCGGGTACAAAAGCCTAATATAAAAAAAAATTAAAAAATATAGAAAATAAAATATGTAAAAAACGACTTTCACATTATTTAAAAATTATCATAAATAATAATTTAATTGATAATTTATAGTTATTGTGATGCCGCACGAAAATTCTGAAAGTTTTTAAATTAATAATTAGAAGAAACAATTATTACGTGAGCATACAAAAAAAGTAAGGGTGTATATGTATACCTTTGCAAGGTGATTTCTGTGGCAGTGTCAAAGGCAACAGTGAAGGGGTTTTCACGGAGATCCGGTGAGAGAGTTTCAGGGTCTTTTCCAAAGGTGAGTCCACAAATGTTATCAAAGGTTAAACGTAGAAGAAGGTCTTGCAAATCCACTGATACGTTTTCCTTAGCAGCTTTGTCCAGAATACACCATAGCCTGTTTTTTATGGTCCGGTTCACCCACCGAGCCATGGCTTGTCTTAGGGTTCGGGTGGTGAACTCGAGCGCGGCGGTTTTCCGCTGCATGAGCCACGTTTCACCGTCGCTGTTGAAGATTCCCTGCCCTAGGAGGTCGTGGAACGCCGCCTGCCAGTGCGGCCCTTTAGGGTAGTTGTCGAACCGGGTTCGGAGAATATGTTCGATGTTTCTAGGACAGCTTGTGACGGTAAAGAATCCCTGCTTGCGAGCGAAGAAAGGGAGAGTGAGAGTGCATGTTTGATAAGTGGTGGAACCTCCTGTTTGGCGTAGGTTTGAAGCGATCCAGTCGTGAACCCTATTCCGGTTCGCCACTAATTCTGGAACGCTGCCAATCATGGGCCACACTTTTGGACCCGTTAGGGTTCGAGCCAAGAAATAAAACCAGAGAAAGTATGTGGATAAAAGAATAGCAGCTAGGGTTAAGAGGATAGGGAGTGTATCCATTTGCACCATGGTACGTTGTTTTGGTATAATTTGTGAGAAATGGGGTTTGAAGTTTGAAGTGAATGAAGGGGGTTTTTATATATGTTTATACGATGATATAATGGGAAAGGTTTAGGAGAGGTGGTTCGGAATATTATGCAGTAAGAGTCGGTGTTAGGTTGATGTAGAAACTGTGTTTGCGTGGTGACGCACAAGCAAATGAAAAACATCCACGCATATGCGTAGCTTCTCCTGCGAGCGAAGGGTTTTGGAGTGGATTATAAAAAGTTTATTGGTTTGGCTATTCTAATCTATTAAGTATTAGTTATATCCACTCTTATGCGTAATTGTTTATGGTTTTCACTCTTTTTGGAGAAAATTATCTCTTTAATGGCTAGATAGGAACATCTGAGATTAATGGGTCATACCTTTTTACTTCAAGCCATTTTTTAATCCGATGGTGACATTAATTACATAATGAAGAGTTTTAGTGATGTTTGCTACATGGACAACTATAATTACATGGATAATCCATACTTTGTTTCTCATCATTTACTTATTTAGCAATTTAGTATGAATTATTAATTAATATATAGATCATTATTTTCTTTTTAAATTAATGGTCTACACTAAACCGCATAAAAAAATAAAGATTGAGAGTAAAAAAAGAATGAAAGAATAATTTTCTTTAATTATATATATGTTGCTATTTATAAAGTTAAAATAAAGAAATGACTAAAAATATTTATTGAAACAAATACAGAAATGCGATCGATACAACTAAAATCATTATATATAAAGGATTTCTTGAAACTCGGTATTTGTAATTATTGGTAATGCTTTTTGAACTATTCAAACATATTATGCTTACTGAAATTAAGTACACCAATACAAAATGCAGATAGAAAAATAGAAAAACGTGGTGAGATTGCACATTATCAAAGATAAACACCTTTTGTTTAGCAATAACAATGTGTATGCAATGCTTATCTTATTTTGTAAACTACAAATTTGTGATTTTGATTTTTTATGTGATTTAGTTATATCTCATGAATCAAATAATATATTTGTGCCTTATAAATTACATAAATGGTTCATTAACTAATCAAACACTACAACATACTTGTCATGGGTCATTATTTTTGTAATTTTTAGTATTCTTGTAATTGTTTTTATGCATTCTATTGAAAACTTCAAGTTATTTATAATATAGTATATACCACTACTCGGTGATTATATTTTCAAAAGTGTCTCATGCGTTCCACGGGTAGAATACTAGTTGTTTTACAAATCCAAACTAATATTTATAGTAATTTTCCAGTTATATCCTTATATAACATATATATTAAAATGCTAATTTTACAAAACAACCTCGTTAAACGAAGATATTCTGGAATGCAATTGTAATAATTATTATAATGTTTTCTCAATAATTGTGCAATACGTTAAAACAAATATATTTTATTTTGACATTGATTAATTCCTAAGTTACTAAACATAGTAAATGATTATAAACTAATCAATTTATTCGTTTATTTATTTGTGAAAATAAATGCGTGTACAATATGAAATAAATAAATGTAAACAAAATTGTATAACTCAAATAAACAAATGATAATTCAATTCCTAAGTGAGTATGTAGCATTTACTTAATTAAACTTTGAAAAGAAAATTAATTTAAAGTTTGAATATATATTAATTAGTTCCTATTTATTGTTGACAGTGTGATACTACTGTAACTTGATTATTTCAAAGCAGGAAAAACAAATACTACATTTATTTTCCTCACAAATGCATGAATTTTTCTTTCACATCTTTTCTCCAATTGTCTAGAAAACTCCCCGTATTTTGTTATAAAAGTGATACAAACCTTTCAAATACTTCCATATAAGTTAAATAAGTCTGAGGTAAAGCAAAGTAAGTACATAGTTTTACCTAATTTTTCTCTCGTATGTATGACAATTATTGAATGAATATGCCAAAGTCCTATCTTTTATTGGTATTCTTGTAACCCCAATACAGTGTAGAGTGCAAGAGAAAGAGTAGTTAGAGACGGTTTAACCAAAGAGAGAAAATGGGTTTGCTACAAAATTTGGAAATAAAATCTATGGATTTGAACAAAAACCAGAAGAGTTTACTGGTTTAATACTTGAGTGTAGAGTGGAAAACTTTGGAAACACTTAAGAAGCCTCTCCTTTAATGGGAAACTGCATGCACCAACCCATGATTCTAAGTTTTTCTTCTTCTTCTTTCCCCCTCGTTTTTAAGTCAAATGGTTTCTCTAATTCAAATTAATGCAATCGAACAAGTTTGACAAAAGTATGGTCGTACACAACTATTCCTAATAGACATTTAATTCATGTATTGAATATTTGACAGTGTGGTTAAAATTTGGTATGGCAGCAACTTATAACTCACCATCATGTAGTTGGTTAAATTTAGGTTTTGAACTTTTTATTTAGAATTTCAGATTTGAATCTTGTAGAATACAATTAAAAATGTGTCATTAGTTTTAACAAAAAATTGTTGTTAATAATTAAATGAGTATTTCAATGATAATAACATCAATTGCAACTTCAAGACATATTTGTATACACCAAAAGTCGTTATAGCCAAGTAGTTTGTCACAGTAAGTTGGAAGAATCTTTTGGAGTTGTATCTGAGAGTATTGTTTATCTTGAAATTTAAAACTCTCTTAAAATTAAGGCGTCCAACGAGAAGATTAAAAGACCAATATATTTATTTAAATTAATTTTATTTTTATTCTCAAGCAAAGTGAGACTATTGGATATACCCGATTAAGGTATACCGGAACAAACCTAGTCGAGGTATAAAAAAAAATAAAGTTCATCTCCCAATGAGGGAAAGAAGGTTCATCTATAGAATTTTGTTTTGTCTTTATAGATGACTAGTCTTTCTATCCTTGCAATGCACGAGTTTTATTTTAATACATTTTTCTTAGTTTTAAATTAATCTAAATTTTAAACATTATTAAAAAATAAAGTAACTAATAATAAAAGTAATTATCAATGATTGTTATACAATTATATGTATTGTACTTAATAAATTCAGAATATATTGTAAAAGAAATAACTCTTTAAAAATATATGATAAATTTTGCATATCATCATTTGTAATGAAATTAAAGTTCATTATTCATAATGTGTAATTCGAATAAGAGAATAAGAGAATCATCATCATTAGTAAGATCTGCATTTATGATCATTGTAGTTAATTTCAGATAATAGATATATCATTGAGTAATGAAATAAGTTTGAAAAAGACTAATAAATAAGAAGTGACATACTAATAGTTTCATCTTTGTTAAAGACTTTCGAAATTTTCTTTGTAGACAACATTTTTAGTTGTGTTGCTCATGTTTCCATCAAGTAAGTATTTTGAGTGATTTCTTTGTTTTTACTCTAGAAATGACAACATATAGTTGTTCATGTGCAAATATTGTACGTGGAAGATAAAGTCTAACTCTAGAAAGAGACTGACCTTGACTTTTGTTAATTGTCAATGCAAAGCATAGTGATATTGAAAATTGTCTTCTTTGAAATTTAAACGACAAACATGAATCAGAAGTAACTAAATTCATTCTTCAAATAAATATTTTGTCACCAATGTTTTTTACTATAAACAATGTTTTGTCAAAATTATTTTTTAAATTAATGTTTAAGTTTTTTCTAAAAGGTGAAAAATATGTGATAATTGTTCAAAAACATGAAAAAATCTTTAATTTTTTATGAATTAAAATTTTAAAAGTCGGCCAACAACTTTGAAAAAGTAATAGAACAATTTACCATATTACCTTTTGCGCAAACATTAAGTCCATTAAAATAGCATCATTAAGGTCAATAACCAAATCTAACATATTGTATGTAGTCTTTAGAGTTTAAAACTTCTTTTACAATTTTTCTTACAATAAGACATCTTGAAAGAGAAAAATATATTTAAATTATTATTGATCTTGATTCAAAATAATACAAGACTATTAAATATATATGAAACCATGGGTTGAAATATAAAGAGAGGAGGGTCATCTCAAAGATAAACTAATCCCAATAAGATTAGAGACGATCATTTCTCCAACTGTGATAACTTTATGTTAATAACATTCACTATTAATTTAGACTATTTTTACTATAAATATTAAATTTTATTTTATTCCGTTTGAGTTCACTGTATTTTATTGTTTTTAAAATCTAATTGTAACACTTTAATGGCAAAAGTTTTATAAGATTCTATTTTAATAATATTTCTTTAACATTTTTAAAATATAAAATAAGATAAAAATTGTTTTATACAGTGTATATATTATTTGTAAAGGGATTAGAATAGTCTTATATTTATAAATTTTCTTACTGATAAAGAAATTATAAATGACTAATTTTATACACCTCTGATCAAGTTTTTTAATCTGCAACGCGAAGAATATTTGATCTAGATTTCATATAATATATAAAATATACAAGTTATTTTTTAATCTTGAAACATGTCATGAGAGAGAGAGTTTGATTTCCTTCTGATCACTTCTCTTTATTGGTTAATAATAATAAACGGGATTTTTGTTTCTTGATAACCTTTTTTAATTATTGCAATTAAACCATTCTACTATTTTCACTTAATCGTCTTTTTTTTTTCAACTCAAAATCATTTAAACCATTATAAATTCTCACATACTTAAAGTTCCAAAATTTTCTTAAAATTAAAGAAAAATGTGAAATGAATTATATTCATTAAGATCTTAGCCTTATTTCCTGTAAAATCCTTCCCATTTCACTAAATTTCTGCTGAATTTCTAGTTCCTTCGCCATTGATTTAGTTCATTATAGGAAATAAAATCCGAAATGATGGGTGGAACGAGAAATTTATTAGGGTGGAAAAGAAGAAATTGTCATCGGTTAGAAAGGAGGAAACTTTTTTCTGCACCCCATACTTTTGTTTTTGTTCCACATAAATATATTTGATGGGCAAAAATACCATTTTGAAATCCTTAAAATGTTATCCAAAACATACAAACAAGTAGACATGTCAAACTAAGCCAACCTGGCTCATATGGGTTGGTTCACCACTAGCCAGGTTGAAAATGGATAAATTTAATTCGATTCATTTTATGATGATCCAGAAATTTTGTAATCTAGTTCAACCCATCACGGGTTGGTGGATTAAGTAGATTGACTCACCAACCCACATAAATTTTATTTTTTTTAGTATTCAAATATTTAAATAAATTTTTAAATAACCCATGAGATGACAATCATAGTAAAATCAAGAACCAATGTCTTGAATCTTGATCATGCTTACCATCAATATATGATGAATTGTTTTCAAGAAAGTATCTATATAGTCTAAGAAAGCATGACTAATATTACACATTTTATATCATGCTATTCAACAAAATATAAATAAAAAATTATACATTTTTGTCATACTAATTTAGAAAAAAATTGTTTATAAGACTATTACTTGAGTAATTTACTATAAAGATTATAGTTAAAGATTAAAGTATCAACATATATATATATATATATATATATATATATATATATATATATAAAACTTGACAACCAAATTAATTAAACATTCATACTATTCAAATATTATTAAGCAACATTCTAGCATTTAAAAATATGAAATTGTGAATACATATAATAGGAGTAGTAAATAATCATTAATATATATATATATATATATATATATGTAAAAATATGTTAGTGGGTTAAGTGGGCCAACCCACCTTCAACCAGGCTCGAACCCATTTAACCTGTGGGTTAAGTGAGCCGGGTTAAGTTTAACCCACTTTAAAAAAATTAAATTTTTCTCAACCCAATCCGGCTCGAACCAGTGATGAGCCAGGTTGACTCACAGGTTGAAACCCATTTTGACATTTCTAACAAGATTTTGGAAAAAGTAAATGAGTTACGTTTAAAAAAAAGGACAAAGGTTAAACTTTAAAAATAAAAATTTGGGAGGTGCAAGAAGAAAAATATTTAGTGAGAAAAAGAAAGGCTCATGTTAATAAAGGCCCATTTTGAAGTAACCCAAAAAGGGGTGAGAAAAGGCACTGGATATAGTGCATCCACACGTCAAATTCAGAGCCTCAGCAGGTGAGGATGAAGCTTCAACTTGGCATGCATAATTTTCCTCTCATTGTGAAGAAAATCATGTGCCACACAAATTAGCCACTATCAAGATAAGACACTTGTGGAGAACTCATGCCACAGTGTCCCATATCATCATTTGCAACTCAATCCAACGGCTGACATTCACTTGTGAGGTGCAGCCACAAGACATGATATATATTATCATCACATACATATTTTATCTAAAGTTTCACCAAAACTTGTTCACCCCATTTGTCTTGTGAATTCTCATCATCACCAACACAAGTGGTAGATTGATTGGGTTGGAAGAACATGGCTTCTATCATCATGTCATTTGCTCCAGCCACCGGAAGAGTTTTTGCAGCCACTGCTGCAAAGGGTGCTGGTGGAAGCAAAGAGGAGAAAGGTTTCCTTGATTGGATCCTTGGAGGGTTGCAGAAGGAAGACCAGCTGCTAGAGACTGATCCTATTCTGAAGAAGGTGGAGGAGAAGAATGGAGGCACCACCTCCACTGGCCGCAACAAGAACTCTGTGGCAGTGCCACAAAAGAAGAAAGGAGGATTTGGAGGCCTCTTTGCCAAGAACTGAACCAGTCATTTACCTTACATTTTAATTTACTTGTCTTCTCAAACTCAATCATCCTTGTCTTCTCCACCTAGATTCCAATCTCTTGGTCTTATGGAATATTTTATGTTTGGCTCTTCTGGCTCATTGTATTACACAATTATATCGATTCATTTTGGATCAGTTACCAACCAGGTACAATCTGTTAACAATTTGGATATATTTTGAGTTTTTTGCTTATTTACTTCTCTTACTACTTTAGGCCTTTTATCTGTGTTAAATGGTAATGTCCTACAAATTCCAATGTCTTAAATAGAAGAACTCCTTTCATTGTGAGGATAACAAGGAAACAAGATCAAGTGTGAGTGTGAGACAACATATATAAACTAGCTCACCCCTTTTCTTTGTGTTTCTTACAACAGAAAAGGCAGAGTTTACATGTTTTTGCATCCAAGATGAACATTCAATGAAATCAAATACAAAGTATTACCATTTCGTTGTAAATGGCCCTTGTTAAAATTGCATGATAAGCTTAAACATCATGTTGTTGTTGTTTGTCTGTGTTGTAGGAGATATGTTCAAGGAAATAAACGATTATATTCTGTTTAGTTTGTTAATGATTTCAAAATGTTAACTTGCCGTTCAGTAAGTTTTTGTCAAATTCCAATGATTAGATGGAATTGACTCAAGTTGGGAGTTTCAACCTTTAAATTGCTGTTATCCCATGGACTTGGAACAAATTGAACTTTCTGTTTGAGGTTAGGCTCTAACGTTGGAGTCAGATAACCTTTACTGTAGCACTATAATTTCTTGCAAAATTGACAGCACAAAACCATTCAGATTTCAAGATTGTCAAGAACCATTAATGATAGTTGTAAGACCATTACTTATTTTGAAAATGGCATGAAGCTAATAAGTTACTGTCATATACAATGTATGAAAAGTAAGGATAAATGTTTCTGAAAGATCCAGAGAAGAAAGGAAATTTGAACGACCTGCTAAATGGTTTTAAACAAATATTGTCAATTAATCATGCTCACGGCTAAACATAAGATTTTCATCGGTCATTGTAACATTGTTAATAATATATCAGTCAATTATGGAAGATAAATGCTAAAAGGAAAGAACCAATGCAAGTGTATTAAAAGTCACACATACTGTTTCAGTTGAAATGAAATGCATGTTGTTAGAAGCACATTAAAAGAAAATACAACCGATCATGTTTGCATAGAGACATACTACACATATATATATCAAACAAAAACCTTCCGGGGATATCGTTATTATAATGTAAACCTGAACATATTCAAGAGAACAGACACTGAAATATGGCATCAAGAACTCCTTAATCTTTAATTTTACAGTCTATGATTCAAAGTTTTTCAAATGAGTATGTGAGAAATCTTCTGCTGGTGTTGCGGTTACTGAATTTGATCTAGAGAAGGAGGTGTGGATGAACTCAATGCAGTCCTCAACAGCTTCTGTCCTATAATAATCAACAGATACTCCAATTGGTTTTGATCTTCCCATGGAAGAGGAACCTCGGTTAGAAGATTTTCTCACAGACCTCAAGCATATAGCTTTTGTCACTTTATCTGCAACAACCTTCAGAAACTCAATGGGGGAGAATTCATGCCGCCAAGGAATCCTGAACTTGCAGCTCCTCCCATGCTTGTTAGTACATGATCTCCTGGTGTTCTTTCTCCAGGACAAGCTTGTGTTCTCAAAGAAGCAGCCCGTGTGATTCATTGAGTGTTTCTCTTTTCTTTCTTTGCATAACCATAGTGTTATATACAAAAGAGGGAGAGAAGCAAGAGAGAGTGTATGAGACAAGTGATGTGGTAACAGACAAAAGGAATTGTAGGTAAGACCCAACAACACAGTTGTTGGAAAGGTTGGAAATTTGAAATAAGGAAGGTCTTGTGTGCTTAAGTGAGAAAACTGACCGTAGTTACCAGGTATATATGGTAAAGGTTTTGTAATAATCTTGTGATTACCTACAAATACTTTTACAAGTATTTGACCTTTTGAACGTAAGGTAATGATTTGAGTATTTATACCTTTACCACTTTTGATGATGAAGTATATCATAAAGGCACAAGTTTCTGGTTTGGGTAGGTACACAATTCATTACTTTATCATAACTAGACCTCTTTTCAAAGATCTCTGGTGTCATATGTGACTAGTTAATTTGATACACAGTTAAAAATTCCACGTCGACTGCACATAAAGTAGATGCAAACTTTACTTTATAAATCAGTTTTGTAGAATTCGGTTAGATTTAAAGTCTACTTAACAAGCACATCAGATTATCAAGAGAATAATGTAATTATGAACTATATTAGTCTTTATACTGCATTACTGAGAGAATTATGTGAATAAGTGTTGAATCCAACGAATCATACTTGTGTAGTAGTGTTTACAATTTCTTTGGCTACTGAACAAAACATTTTTCATGGTCGAGACAAGTAAATAAGGTGTGTTTCAGATAAGAGTAAGTTTGACATAAAAAGCTGTGTTAAAGGTGTGTGTGTGGCAACAAGGTGGGTTAAGGAGGTGAGAAAAGAGGAATACGTGATGATGGGTGAAAGAGTAAAAACAAAACTAAGCAGATACACTTGCTCTCTGTATTTTCTGTTTCTGATGCACTGCACCATTGACTATGCAGTCAAACATTGTAGAGAACACTTTCATGATGCTTTACTTGGGAAAAAACATAGCTATGTGGGTCCCAGATTAAACCTTGGTGTTCGTAAGGTAGGTATCCATGCAAGGAATATTTTTTGTTTAAAAGACTCAACTTTTTCTTTTCTTTTGGCATGTTACAAGAGCATTCAAAATCTTCACCAAAAACTCATCTCTGCTAAAAATTGTAAATGGTCATTTGTAATATGGTTAATCATATTTTTTTCAAGGACAAAACATCTCAAAAATGGCAAGGATGATGAAACCAAACCCAGGAAAAAGCAAACCATTTCAACCTATAGTTTGTATATGCATTTATTCGTATTGAAGTCATGCAAAGAATAATTAACTTTTAATCAACTAAACAAAACCTAAACTATGGGAGGCATAAACAACTTCTAAGAAAATCAAATCAAGGATAATTGAGTTTACCAGTAAGAATTTATCAACACATTTATTAGTCTTTCAAAATATATGAGAAAGTTTAAAATTCATAACTTTTGCAGGTATTAAAAGTCTTCTCCTGACAAGGTTTCAGCCTCTACGGAAAAGCTAGAATTCTGAAAAGCATAGCAAACTAAAAGAGAAATCACATTCAAGACAGTGTCATCTGGTGATTTCATTGGAACGACCATGGATCCAACTACAAATGCTTTGAGAGAACGATCAAAGAGGGAAAAGATTATCAGTGATTTCGTAATAATTTTGATAAAGGCCACAAATAGGGGATATAGAAGGAGGAATCTAAGCAAGCCAAAGATTATCTGAAGCAGAGTTGTGGGGGAACCATGTTTTAGTGAAAAAGTAAGCTTCTTTAAAAGAAAAACTTTTCAAATGATAGATTTCCACCAAGCTTAAAGAGTAGAGTTGTACAAGAGCATATTTTGGATCATTGAGGAAACCAACTAGACCTAACCCATGATAGAGAGGGTGAAACTTTTCTAATTCACTAAAATATATTTAATTTTAATTATTTTTTATTCATGTTTATGTTCAAAATTATCATGTTTGTTAATTTGGTCTCGATTTAAAAAAATGAGGTAATATGATTTTTTTTGTAAAATTTTTTAAAATAGATAAAAGATTTTTTCATTAAAATTGAAATTGTTAATAATGATGATTTATTTTATTAATGTAATTAACATAATTATAGTGTCAATTTTAATTAAAAAAAATCATTGATTTATTTTGAGAAATTTAACAAAAAAATATCAAATTACATCAATTTTTTAAAAGTTAGAATCAAATTAAAACTTAAAAAAATTAGAGAATTAATTTAATAATTTTAGATAAAAACAGATATTAAAAGAATAATTAAATCTTAATTTTATTAACTAGATATTGGAGATGTTTTTTCCTTAACTTTCCTTTTAAATTATGAGGAGGACAATTGAAGCTAGCCCATGATAGAGAGGGTGGAACCTGTAAGTAATTGAAATACATTTTCATAAAAGAGTTGTGACTTTATTCTTTAATAACACAATTACAATATTAAAATTCTGAAAATAAAACACATAAACTTTAACTCTTTATTAGATCATATAACTCTTAACTGCTTTTTAAAAATTGAAATAATAATTTGACAATTAAGACAACAATAAAAAAATTAACCCATGGTGTTCTAAAACAAACTCCTAACACTTCTCCTTGCTTTAGAGGCTATATCTACCAAGCTTTTTTTAATAAGCTTAAACTTGTGGAAGAGGACTTTTTTAAATATGCCACTCCAATAGACAATAATTATTTCTCCATCCTTCTGCACTTCTCTCGAAAAAAAAAATTGATATTGAAATGTTTTGTCTTCCCATGAAACATAGGATTGTCAAAGATGGCAATTGCATCTTGATCTCCCAAGGATACTTCAATGTCTCTTATTTGTTTCATATAAAAATCAACCAAAATTTTTCACAACCCCAAAGCTTGGTTTACTATTGTTGTTAAGTCACAATTTATGATCGTCCGAGTATCCATTTTGACTTTCATGAAAATTGATTCCATAGTTGATGGTTCCTTTTGTGTTTCTTTTATATGCATTTCACTAGTACAATGCATAAAATAAAAAATACTTACAACATTCATTAATGTCAAGCTGGGTGGTTGTCAAATACAAACTCCTTAAATACCGTTTATTGAACTATACAAAGTTCTTAGGCCTGTTTTAAGTCATAAAAAGTTTTATGTAATCTGCAGATTTTGTCTTCTTTACCTTCCACCACAAAAACTTTAGAATGTTTAACATAAATTTCTTCTTAAGTATCTATTAAGGAATGCTGATTTGACATCCATTTGATAAATTTTTCATTATAAGAAGTAATCTTATTGTATCAGGTTTGACAAAATGTGTTAGAGTAATTAACACCAAAAATATGTGCAACGTGTTCTCACATTTTGTTGTTTTTAATCATAAACAATTTCTCCTTCATTGCATTCTTTCATTTGGCGACTTTGAAAGTTTATTCATGATCAGTTGCTTAACATATTGCAATATTGCATCTCTCGTATATTTCTAAAATCACCCAAGTGTCTCTAATTGGTGAATCATCTTCTCTTTTATCTAGCCATGAACTTTCTTTTGACAGTGAGATCTTTAAGTCTTTCCAATCTCATTCTTCATTTTCCATGAGTTGCACATCTCTACAAAGTGTTACAGTTTCAGCCTTAAAAATTTAATAGGCTTTCGAAATTGTATATTTTATCCAATAAAGATTCCACAACAACCTTTTTGTCTAACTTATCTCTTTAACTTGCAAAATATAGGTAAACAAAGACAACTATAAACACTTTTAGACAGTGCCTTTATTTGATTATCTCCATCATACTCCTATTTCAAATATTCCCAAATGTTTTTTCCAGACTTTAAACTCATGATTTAAGTGAAAATTGTTAGTGATATTGCAACATAAAAGGGTGGCATTTGCCTTCGCTTTTCTTGTTTTTATGTGCGTGTGATTTTTTATTTGAGACATTGTTGAATTTTCGGGTAATGTAGAAACTTCATATTGCTTCCCATAGCTTTAAAGCCTCCAGCTAAGCTTCTATTTGAACTTTCCAAATATGATAATTTTCACCATTGAAGACTAATGGTGCTATTGGTAAGACATTGTTGAAGACTAATGTTTATTTTGGTCCAACATGATCAACATATCAATATTCAGTGCCTCCAAATGTTTTTTTTTTCTTTTCCAACTTGTTTACCATACCATTCTTAAGTGTCACATTATCTCCAAATACTTTTATTGTCCAACATGTTCACATCTTCAGAAGTAATATATGAGTAGTCTTGAATATATCTACCATCTATAAAAAGCTTTGTTGAGGAGGGATAATACAAGAGGCTGTATAGGTGAATTTATCAACTAAAACATTTGTTATAATTTCAAAATGATAGTTTTCAGAACAATTGGACAAAAATTTTCTCAATTCTGTCAACATGAGACATTTTTGAAATAAGGAGTAACAAGTTTCAATGCATTTTAGGGAGTAGTCATCCCTGTTGAAAGACTGGGAGAGTGGCAATAAACACTCGAGGACCAATAATCCCCTAATATTACTGATGGAAATGTTCACTCCAATTACCAGAATAATGTCAACTAGATTTTATCTTAGGATCCTGAACTGGTACCGGATATTATTATCCCACAGGAGAAATTTCGTAAAAGTTATAACTTTCAAAAAATTTGCAAAATGTTGGATTAAAATGGTGAGTGTACTTGCGGTATGATTGTCTCACCATCAGAGAAAACTTTATTTTTCATAAAAAGAAATGCTAGCAACATTATACTTTTCTTTTGTTTCCCCCAACCCAAGTCTTCTGCATAATATTCAATCTTGCTCAAAACATAGCCTGATTATAACTAGCATGTTTGTCTCAACAGAGACTTGAAAAAACATGACATTCTTTACCTTTTAGTGAAATCCATATGAAACTCACTACAAAATAAGAGACTAAAACTAATTGAACAATAGAGCTACAGTAATAGGACCCGCATGGATTTTCTTGATAAAAAAATTGTTGAATAGTGTTGCTAGCATTTCTCTTCTTATATGTGAAGGTGGATTTTATGCTGAATTATAAGATCTTGAATATTAAGAACAGTATACTACTAATTCAGATCATGCAGCAGTATTCTTCCATTTTAAATACTTTCCAACCATGACCAAATGGCATGGCAACGAGCTGTATCTGCTGCTTCTCAGTATTAGCTGGTCCAAATTGCGTATACAACGCGCAATTCCTGCAGAAGCATCAAAAAGAGAAAAGAGAAAAATGCACGCTCCCTGCGCAGGCATCACCCTGATCAGGTTCAAAGGGACTGTCTCAGCCTGATCTGCTAGCTTCCTATCTTGATGATAGCGAGAGCTTATACAGATTCAGGCACCCCTGGTGCATCTCGGGTGTTAATAAAATAGCCCAAAAGATAAAGATGGTATTCAACAAGATACTAGAGAAATTCATTGCTGAGAATTGGATAACAAAACAAAAGTTGACTAAAGATGAAGTTCATAAACGCTGTCTACAAACAGAACTTATTCGCCTACTCCTACTGCTTGAAAATGCATTCCCACCCTGAGATGCCAGCTGGGAAGCTAGCTCCATGTTCTTCCAAATGATTCACTCCATTTATGCAGTCCTGCAAAATAATATGCATAAGATATTCCATCTTCCGCTGACAAACACCTAGACAAGGCAAATGGTTGGCAAACCATTTCCTTAACAATAAAGTGTGCATAATTGCATGAGGGGGAAAATGTATAATTGCCCGAGAAGGATGGTGCTTCATGTTGTAGTCACTAAAGGAGACCAATACTTGGGGCAATAATGTGGCTTTTATGAGGTTTTTAATTAGATTAAGTTTCCAACAAGCATATTTAATGAATTGATTCACAGCAAGCCATTATAATCCATGTCAAATGGAATGAGAAAAAGGGCATCATATTAAAAAACTAAAATATTTTATCCAGTTTCACCTCTCCTTGGAGTTTACGTAATCTTCTGGCAAGTAAATCTCTCCACCAGCTTCACCATGTTGCTCCCCACTGATAGTTTTCTTGGCAGCTTGAAATTCAGCACTCATAGCATCCATCCCACGCAGCAAAGCTTCCTCGGCAGTTCCATATCCATATTTCTCAGCATACTTTCTCACATCTTCTGTTATCTTCATAGAGCAGAATTTAGGGCCACACATTGAACAGAAATGGGCCACTTTCGCACCATCTGATGGCAAGGTTTCATCATGGAAGGACATGGCTGTCATTGGATCCAACGACAAAGCAAACTGGTCCATCCATCGAAATTCAAATCTTGCCTTGCTTAATGCATCATCCCAGGCCTGAGCATGTGGGTGACCTTTGGCTAAATCAGCTGCATGAGCTGCTATCTTGTAAGCTATCACTCCAGCCTTAACATCATCCCGGTTTGGCAACCCAAGGTGTTCTTTTGGAGTCACATAACAGAGAAGCGCTGTACCAAGTGCCCCAATATTTGCAGCACCGATTGCAGAGGTAATGTGATCATAGCCAGGAGCAATATCAGTTGTTAAAGGACCAAGAGTGTAAAAAGGTGCTTCATTACACCATTCTAACTGTTTCTGCATGTTTTCAGGAATCTTGTGCATTGGGATATGTCCAGGTCCTTCATTCATCACCTGCAAAGTAACTCAAAGTAAACAATAAGCACCCATTGTCTCAAGAGATGAATCGATGGTAATATCAAATGATCATATGATGATAGCCTAATATCATACGAAATAGATAGAATCACCATATAATAAAACGAGACTAGAATTATGCCTAGAAACTCCTAACTGTTCATGCTAAAGAACTACTAAGAATGAAAAGTAACACATTAAATAGAAATGTATGCAGAAACTGTGATGTCAAAATAAAAATTGAAATTAGAGACTAAATCATTTCATCTTGCCATAAATTTATGAGTATCAAGCTATGAAAAATGTTATGTCTATCACCTGCACATCCTTTTCCCATGCCCTACGGGTCAGTTCTCCTTGAGTCAAGAGTTCAGCAAATTGAGCTGTGTCATTTGCATCGTAGATGGATCCAGGTCTTAGACCGTCACCAATGGATAGGGCCACATCATACTGATTGCAGATGTCAAGTATGTCATCCCAGTGCTCATAAGCAAAATTCTCTTTATGATAAGCTAAACACCACTTAGCATGAATAGATCCTCCCCTGGAGACAATTCCTGTCATGCGTTTTGCTGTTAATGGAATATATCTCAGAAGAACTCCAGCATGGATGGTGAAGTAATCTACACCCTGTTCAGCTTGTTCAATCAGGGTTTCCCTGAAAACCTCCCAGGTAAGATTTTCAGCAATTCCATTAACCTTTTCAAGTGCTTGATAAATAGGTACAGTTCCAACTGGTACAGAGGAGTTGCGTAAGATCCACTCTCGAGTTTCGTGGATGTGGCGACCAGTTGAGAGATCCATGACTGTATCAGCTCCCCACATAGTTGCCCACTGAACCTTGTAAACCTCCTCTTCTATGGAGCTTGCAACCGCAGAATTTCCAATGTTGGCATTTACTTTCACCAAAAAGTTTCTTCCAACAATCATGGGCTCTAACTCCAAGTGTTTTTTGTTGGAAGGAATGATAGCACGTCCACGAGCAACTTCTGACCTCACAAACTCTGGGTCAAGCTTCTCACGAGCAGCACAATAAAGCATCTCCTCAGTGATAATTCCCTGCTTGGCATAGTACATCTGAGTGAATCTTGGTGGACCTATTTTCTGCCTCCTATCAACCCACTCTTCACGCAATTTTGGGAGTCCTAATCATCAAATCCATGAAAACATATCAATTAAATAATGTAAGTTTCCAAAAGTTTAGTGCAAGTATAGATAAAAGAACAAAACTATATTCTTCAATGATTGCACTTACATTAATGGATACAGGGTAAATTAATGGATACATACAAATGCAACTGTTAATTTGGCAGAATTCATTTCTAACAACAGATTTCAATACAAGAATAAAATGTTTTAATTCAATTGCTGAAATTAAAAGCCTTGATGAATTGAGCACTTACACATATGGATAATGGTAGCAAGTTGGAGAAAATTGGGATTAGCATAAACTGACACTAGATTCAAAATATACAACAGAAAAAGAAATACCATCTGCAACAAGACTGCATAGAACAGACGGGATAACTTATCTTGTTACAGTTTTAATTTTGTGAAAGCAGATATGAAAATTTACAATTTAGAAATGCTTTCTGCCCAAAGATCATCACGAGGATCTGCAAATGATGCTAGACAGACGACAACAGCAATAACAGTAGTAATAATAAAATTCAAGAATGTATCCATGAAAGGAATTATAGCTGTTTCATTCACGCCGAAAAAAAGTCATTAGCACAACATTGATCAAAAGGAAAATGAATGTACTAGAGTACAGATGCATGACGTAAAATAAATGCACTAAAATGTTAGAATTACGTACCTATCCTCGGGTTGATATTTTGGGGACCACTAGTGTCATAGGTATCAAAGTGTCCTTCCTCCCCAGAGAGGTGAACTCTACGAAAGGGAACTTTGAGCACATGACCAGTTTCTTCATGAATGACTTCCCTGTGCACATGAATGGATCATAAATTAATTCTGGTAAGTTGTCCAAGGACCCCTCTTGAGTTCTGTCCATGTCCAGTTTGTTCAGAGAGGCATGGAAAGCTGTGCTATCTGTAATTAAATTCTCCTAGTTGTATCAACTAACAAAAAAAGAAGATAAAGATCACCTGTGTTCTTTAGTGCTCTTTGGAAAGCACTGTTCAAAGGAAGGAAGGGGAAGAAAATCAGGAGAAGCAGGGTCAATAGTGTGCTTCGTTTGTTTGGTTTTGTCTGCATTGGTAGCTGGAGGATCAAATGTTAATGTGGCTCTAGGTACCAAGGTCATAGAAGATGGAACAAGTTCCTTCTTCCAAGCACTTGAAACACGTCCAACAACATCAAATCCAGGTAAGAATGTAGAACTTGGGAATTTCGATTGAGAAGCATGGTTGCCATTCTTGCAAACAAGTGATGTCACATTAGCATGCACTGATGCCATCTTGACAAAGAACTACAGTATTCATGTTTTGAAAGACAAAATGTTAGTTAGTTTACAACAAACATGCTGCACAATGTCTAAATATGTGTATCTCACTACTCAGTTATCAATAGATTTGGATCAAAAGAAATATTTCATTTGCAATTTCAACAAATTAGTTGGTCAATTAACTTCATAATCATTCTCTTTAGGCTGATGTTCAAATTACAGAGCTGCTTAGAAAAGGAATCTGACCCTAAGAAATTTCACTTCAAAACAAGTGATATTGGCTTTTCATCATCTTTACGGAAAATGTTAAAAATAGAAAAAAGGGTTTAACTCCTCTAAAGCAATGGATGCACTTTAGAGACTGAAGTACCAAGTTATCCTCAGTGACAAAAGGACAAAATTTTATGTACAGTGAACTATGAAGCTGTTAAAAAGGTAGAGTGCTGATTAGTAATCATAAAAACAGTTATATATGTATTTAATCTTCTAAATGCGACAAATTTTAGTCCTCTATAAATAAACTGTTTCCCTTTGGTTTCTCATTTATCAAAACGTATCATGTGTTGCTTGTCCTTCACAAAATTCCTCCTTTCCATCCCCATTTATGGATAAAGGAACCTTATATCATACAACAAAATAAAATGCAATTTACTTTCAAGGGATTGAAAGCAAACATTACTTTATTTGTAGGGGCAAAAGCCAAACATTATTTTATTATAAGTAAAGACTAAAAAATGTTTAATTTTATAATAAAAATATAAACTTGTTAAAATCTACTTAAGCCATTTTTCAATTCACATTATGATTTATAGGCTAAAACAGAATTTTGGTCTCTAATCTACATTTTAGGTTTTATTTGATCCCCTCAAGTTCCACTGTGTTCCCTTGTGTTGACCACATTGGTCTTCATAATTTGTCGCGTGTTGTTGTTGAGTTGTCCATATCGGTGTGAAAACTAACAAAATGACCAATTTGGTACAAAGGACAACAGTGAAACTTTTGAAATTTAAGGTCAAAATTGAAACCTAAAATGCTAACAAGGGACCAAATCTCTATTTTCGCCTAATTTTTAATTCCACGATTTCCTCATTAAAAAGTACACCAACCCTTTGGGCCCTTTGTTTAATAACAAGAGCCAAATCCTTAAAACAAAACAAAAGCAATTATCAGAGAAAGATACAAACATTCTTTCCATAATAACATGGAAGCAAGGTGAGATAACCTTTTCCACATATCACAACACTCGTTCCAATTCTCAAGCATTCTTTTCGAAACACGAAGTAAAATATAAATTTGAAAAAGAAAAATCAAATGAAATCCACATCGAAAATCACCAGGGTTGAGTGAGGATTCTTCCATAACAAGACAAAAGCCAGAGACTTTCACCATATCCACCATACCCTTTTCCTCCCAGCAACACCCCATTTCCCCAAAAGTATATTCCAACAGCATAACGAAGAATCATCCAAAAAATCTCAAAAGGGAAAATAAATACACGTGTGTGCATAGAGGTAAAAGAATACCAGAACACATAGAACAGATGAAAAACACAGCAGAAATGAGAAGAGAGAGAAGAGAGAGAACCTGAAGGGAAAAGGGTTGGTCTTATCTGCAATAATGCAATGAATGGCAGAATGAGTTGTGCAGTGAATGGTTGAACAAAAGTGTAGGAGAGTGTTGAATTTATACAGAGTGGAGAATGGTTGCATGAACCAAAAGTGGGAGATGAGTGAGGTGGATCCTGTGATTCCAGTTAGATATTTTCAAACCAAAGCTCTAAAATCCACTAATAATTGGATGACATGTAAGCAAACTACACACGCCAATCTTTTTGAGACAAAAATTTTTATGACATTTATTGTTAATTAGTACTTGTACTTATTGAAGAGTTGACAAAATACTAAGAGGAGTTATTAATTAACTGTGAAATATATTGTAATTTATTACTTACTTTTTTTATTGAATGAAACTTTTTTTCTTTTTTATTTGTCAATTTTAAAGTTTTAAGATAATATAATTTGTTAACATCAGTTTTAATTTATTTAAGATGGAAAGATATCCGATACCACGTAAATATACTTTGAAATAAGAAAACTGAAAGAGATATAATAATTGGTAACTCATACAAAATTATATTAAAAATAATTGAGGTAAAATTACATTAAAAATTAAAAAATGATTAGCTTTTATAATTCAAGTAAAAAACACATAAGCAGGAAGTATAAAATAATAAATGGAGTTATTAATATTAGTAAAGATTGATATAATGAAAGTTATCCAAAGTTCAAAGGATATTTTAAAACAAACTATTTAGAAGAGTTTATTAAATTGTTTCTTATGGTCTCCACAACACTTTTGTGATTTCTATAATATCTTGTCAAACACGTTTAATTTTCTTCAATAATAACAGTTTTTTTTTTACAAAAAAATAAACATGCTTCTTTATATATTTTTTTAATTCTATCTCAAAAATATTTATTTAGAAACTTTACCTGAATTTTTCTTTTAATTTTCCTTATACACAAAGATTTCTTAAGCCCAAGAAAGTGGATGTATTATATAAGATTTATTCTTCAATTTTTTCAAATAAATAACTAGTTAGAAAATTATCTCTATAGATGTCCTTATCTTTAAAAAAATCCATTAAAGTTACTTAAATAAGTGTGTAAAGAAAATACTATTTTCAATCAATTTAATTAATAACTCAGAGTTATTTTAAAAGTCTATTAAAAATAGGCTTAAATGGTCTTTTGGTTCTAGTTTTAGACGACTTTTCTCACCTTAGTCCTACTTTTAAAAATGTTTTCAGTTTGGTCCTACTTTTCGTAATTTGTTTTCAATAGACTACTTTTCGTTAACTCTATCTAAATCGTTAACGGAACAGTGCCAGCGTGGTGATTTTGTGTGACGTGGATACTGTTCAGTGACGTGTCCGTTTGCACTATGCTGACCATTTAATTGAAATTGCATATTCATTTTAGGGTTTAAGTTGAATTAAATTAGGTTTAGGGTTGTTCATGTAGAATTGTGGATTTGGGGGTTGAATTGGGGATTTTGTCGTCGCTCTTTGAAATTCTAGAATTTGGCCTTTCGGATCAATTTCTGTCTTCTCAGTTCGTCGCTCATCTTTGGACAATCGTTGCGGAGGGAAAAACGTTTTCATCGCAGAGGTATGTCCTGCTTTAGGGTATTATTTTTTGTTAGTATTGATTGGATTTACCCAAGTTCTTTGTAGTTCTAGCTGTGCGCACCACTGTAATGTCTCTGCAATCGCAAATTGGGGGTGAGCCTGAAACCCTAGAACCACCATGGCAGGAATTGCATGTTCAGTGAACCCAGCTATTGCAAGAAGATGAAGATGTCCCACGAGACATTCGTTTTTAGCTGAACTTTAATGAAATCCTAAACCACAATGAACACAAACCCTAAATTTCAATTTAAAATCTGGAGTATGACAGTGCAAACGGACATGTCACTGAACAGTATCCACGTCATACAAAATCACCACGCTGACACTGTTCCGTTAACGATTTAGACGGAATTAACGAAAAGGAGTCGATTAAAAACAAATTACGAAAGGTATGACCAAAATGAAAACATTTTCAAAAATAAGACCAAAATGAAAAAAGTCGTCCAAAACTAGAACCAAAAGACTATTTAAGCCTTAAAAATATGTTATTAATATTTTTTTTCACGATAAGCGCCGGTGACGCATTTTATATTATTACTGGTTAAATTATACATAAAACTATAAAATTATAAAACTTTTAGAAGGAATTGTGTTTGAATATTATTACATAAAAAGTCGGGGTTATTGCATTTAATATTTTTTTAGTAAGCTATAGCTAATAATAAAATGTTTGCTCAAAAAATTAACAAAATTTAATTCACATTTTTTTAAAACCTCAAATAAATTTAACAAAATTTATATAAAATAATTAAATTTATATATTTTAAAATTAAATAACTAAATTAGACTAAAATTTTGAAAAAAAATATTAATTCTAATTTTTATAAAAAATAAGGGAGAAAAAATATATTACTCTACTTTTTATAAGTTTATTTTTTATGCTTTATTACTCTCAAAATTATCAACTTAACCATATAAAATATGGAAAAATAAGAAAAATAAATTTATTGTCACGTTATGTTTTCCCTAACTAATTGATGTGAGACATATATGATGGAAAATACTTCAAAACTTAATAAATAAATTTAAATTCCCGAGATAAGGTGTATTTTGATAATAATAGTAAGTTAAATTTAATTTTTCAAATAATTATTGTGCTAAATATAAATAATCATTAAGTTATTCAATTATAACGTACTGTAACTGATTAAATTTTACATTTTATTTACATGAAAAAATATTATTTCAAAAAATAACATATTTTTCGTTAATTCATCTATAATGTTTACTTACAAATAATGTGTTGCAGGTGACATCAATTATCTTGTGACAGAAGTCAAGTCACAATTGAATCGTAACACTTGGTTGTTACGTTCTTAAGTAAAAAGAGTTATGTCCTGATTAATTATTTTAGCTTTTAGCCTAGTGGTAAACGTTCAATCCAACAATTGGTATCAAAGATTCCATTCATATTAGGACATGGGACAATTGTTAAGGAAAAAATTGTTGCAGGTGACATCAATTGTCTTGTAGGCTAATGACTATATTTTATTGTGAATATCAAAAAATGGGTATTTATTAATAAAATAATATTCAAATATTTTATTAATAAATAGTTGTGTTATAAATAGATTTTTCTATTTTCTAGTTCATTTTTATAAAATCTTACCATCTCTAAAATTATTTCTCTTAATCTTCCTCTAACTTTTGTCTAAGAAATTTAACTCATCATTCGTATGTTTTTCGATTAGAGACCACCATTGAGTTCACAACAGAAAATTTACAACTTTGTCCGATCAAAATGGTGAATATAGTGAGTTTTTCTTTTCTACTCTTTTCGAAAGTCAAAATTGTGTTCATTTGTTGTTATGAGTATGATTGAGTTGCATGTGACTCAACTATATTCAAAATGATTCTTTGCATGTTTGCAATCTTAGTGGTATGCTTAGATCATTAATATGATGTTCTTGTGCGTAGATAGAGTTACTTGTGAGATTAAACGATTGGATGGGTGCTTTAAAAAGCATTAGGAGTATTAGACAAGGTAAGGGCATCTAGATCTAATTATCGTCATTTTTGTTTTATTTGGATTGAATGGTTGATACTTAGTAATTCTGATTTAAATTGAATGTCTCCATATTGTGGTTGTGATCTTAGATGTATAAATTACTCTTATTTGAGCTGGCTTAGTATCCTGAGTTGTGAAATTTGGGGTTAGTACTGTGAAAGGGTACTCGTAAATCCAATGAGCCAGTTTGAGCACATTGTTTCTGTTTTGATTCATTTAGAGAAAGAAACACTCAATTAGGGTAAGGAGTATTTTCTATTGTGCAGATTTTTAAGTTTGCATTATGTAGACTCATTGAGCAAGCCCGTTACTCATTGGACGAATGTCAAATTTAGGTTTGGCAAAGAGTCAGAGGAGTCATGCTCGTTGTGCAAGAAGACTCTCATTGAGTGAAAGCCAAACATAGATTTGGTAGAGATTCAAAGGAGGATGGGCCGCTGGGAGAATCTGCTTTCACTAGGTGAATTATTTTGCATTTTGTTCCAATGGTGGAATTGTTGGGTGAGCCATTTGTTTGCTAAGCGAGTGCCCTTCCAAGGGTAACTCGCTAAACGATTCTACTAGATGTGGTGTGAAATATATGTTATAATATATCAATGATCTTTGAGAAGTTATTGTGTTTTTTGAGTAATTAGAGTTTTAAAGGAATATAAACATGCTTTATGATGGGATAAATTGTTGTGATATGATATGTTGCATATAATGGAATGAGAAGGTAGTAATTCTGAAGGGGAAATGCTACTATGTTTGGTTGATGTGTGGAGTGTATTGATGTTAGAGTTTGCAGTGAGATCATCCTGACTCTACTAAGTAATTGGACTCATACAGAGGTAGATACTTAAAGTGAGAGTTGAAGGAGGTATTCATTAATAGATTTGGCATCGAGGGACAAATCTACACATGAGTGACTTACCATGTTAAACTTTGTTGGTATAAGATGTGGCCATGGGATGGCGAGGAGGACCTTTGAAGGGGAAGAGTGAGAATAATAGGTGTAGGGTCTCAAATTCTAATCAATACATTGAGTCCTTCGGAAGTCATGTTTGATGTGTGATGAGTAGGAAAGAGCTATGAGTCCTTTTTTATTGTAATATTATTTGGTTTGTATTATATATATATATATATATATATATATATATATATATATATATATATATAGTGTGTGTGATTATAATTATTATGTATGATTTTTTTAGGTTTAAATACTACTTTGATCCCTCTTTTGGTCTAATTTGTTCAACTTGGTCACTATTTTTTTTCCGCATTCAAAATGGTTCTTGTTTTTCTAAAATATGTTAAATTTCGTCCCTTTCATTGGCGTCGTTTAAATTGATAACGACATAGTGTACATGCTAACACTATTCACATTACGTGGATTGTTTTAATTATGACGGTTTGTGTTTTGTTCAAATAAATCCATATTTTAGTTAAATTTGTTCAATTTAGTCTCACCTTGCACTTCATTACCCTTAACCTCCACTTCATCGTGACCCTCACCATTAACTCCTTCATCACCCTCACTCTATATTCATGACCCTTCACCATTGTCACCACCACCATTGTCGCTACCACCACTATCACCAAACTAAAACCACCCCTACCATCCTACAACTAGCACCACCACAACCACTACCACCATCAAACTAAACCCACAACCACCACAACCACTACCACCATCAAACTAAACCCACAACCACCACCACCACTACCACACTAAAATCCTTATCACTGTGAGTGTTGCTGGTGGTGGATTTAGTGTAATGGTGTTGAATGTGATTTTAGTGTGGTAGTAGTGGTGGTGGTGGCAGTGGTGAATGGTGTAGTGGTGAAGGATCATGAAATAGTGAGTGAGGATGATGAAGTGGAAGGTGGAACTAAATTGAACAAATTTAACTAAAATGGAGACTTATTTGCACAAAACACAAACAATTATAATTAAATCAGTCTATGTAATGTGAAAGTGTCAACTTGTACACTTCGTCATTATCAACTTAAATGACGTCTAACAAAAGAGAAAAAATTGAACATAATTTAGAAAAACAATGACCAAATTGAACGCGAAAAAAAAAAAAAAAGAGAAATAAAAT
>Ga0214544_1000846_pt1 | contig 60184 bp, 45 predicted proteins | sample CNSS3metaG_FD_160074 | JGI IMG/M metagenome (GOLD analysis project Ga0214544, IMG submission 160074) | Root nodule microbial communities from cowpea collected in UCLA plant growth center, Los Angeles, California, USA - CNSS3 | ecosystem: Host-associated > Plants > Roots > Nodule | place: USA... | reverse complement strand
GATCACGAAGGAGAGAGTTTCCACAAGTTTCCAGAACCAAATCGTGCTCTAAAATGATCAACAGACCTCTCTTTCGAAAATCACAACTTTTATAGTCAAACTGTTACGAAATTCAACAGGTTGATTTCACTTGACTTAAGTGAAATCAATCGATTAAAAACTAAATCAATTGATTGAATTTGTTGTAGTTTAAGACTACTGCAGCCAACCTTTTAACCTGTTAAAAAGTCATTCAACAGAGTAAAAGAGACATTTTAACCTGTTGAAAAACCATTCAACAGATTAAAAACACACAAAAGACCAAACTACATCTAATTAATGCTTTAAGGTCTACGATATGAATTACAAACTACAAGCACGCTTTCTTAATGATGGAGAGCACACATTCCAGCCTTGATCACCATGGATATAATCAAATCTCATTTCCTTCATCAATATAGACTTCATTCCAATGTTTATGGCTTCAATATAGTTGAAAAGAGCTTCATTCAATCTTCATCAAATCTTCAAGAAGCAAACCACCTTGGCTTCTCATGTTAACACCATTGACGACGTAGCAGCAGCGGAAACCGTAACCACCTGCACCACCATTTTATCACTACACCTCGCCTCATCTTCCAGCAACACTTGCACTTTCGTGAGCCACCGTGAATGCAAATACTGCACCACTCACCATGGAAGCGCCTGGAACAGTTGCAGCAGCGAACATAGCTTCCACACCACCATGCAAACGCAACAGCAACAGGCAGTCCATCACACCTGGGGTTCGCGCAGAGAGAATTAGGGAAGAAGATGACTAGTGATCGGGGTTCGCAATTTGGGATTTTAGCAGGCTCAATGGCCTCGGTCGAAGGGGACCCGAAGCCAAAGGGGGCAGCGCTGATGAAATTTTTAAATTAGGGTTTCTGGGCAGGGTTATAGGCTTCGGTTCTATTTCAACTGAGGCCTAAAACTGCCCAATATTGCCTCGGTCGACAACCAACCGAGGCCAAATGTGTTCTCGCTAGTGCCAATTTAAAATTTTCATTTCTAGGCTGTCTAATAGGCTTCGGTTCTTAAGGAACCGAGGCCTAAAGCTGCTTACGGCACCAGTTGTTTGTAGAACCGAAGCAATATAGGTTGCTGAAATTGCAAAATTGTCACCGCCTCCTTATAGGCTTCGGTTCCGCCATAACCGAGGCCTATAAGACGAGGTAAAATATCAGATTTGCACTAGTGTTTGTTTAATAGCCTTATAATCTAGTATATATAGAGTTGAATAAATAGTTTAGTATCATACATATTAGTGAATTTTAAGTTGTAGTCTTAGCATTATTTAGAATTAGTTTTAGCTTTTATAGTTCTGCAGCAGTAGTAGATAGTTATGGTATTTTAGCTTAGCCTAGCTTAGTTTACCTTAGATTTAAGCATAGTTATAATTCTTTTAAGTAAATAAGTACTATCTTGTGTACGAATGATCTTGGTGTAAGTTGACATACTCAAATCCAAATGCTGAGAGCTTATAAAACTCTAAGAAAAGAAAATTCTGCAATTGAGAAGAATTGTGAAGTGAATTGGAAGAACAATTAAATTATTAAGTTTGACTTGTTGTGTTTCAATCGTTGTACACAACAGTCATTCCATCGAGTATCTCATGAACATACAATATGTAATGGAGTTGCGTCCAATATTAATAAATTACTCCTAGTATAGAATTTTTTTTAAATTTATCGACTTTCCGTATATGCATTCATCACCCTCCTAAAACTCAAATTCTTGATCTTTAATCCCAAAAACATCTTTTCCCACAATATAGTATAAGTCTTTTTAATTTTAATTGAAATAATTGCTTAGAAAGATAAAACATTTTAAGCAAACTATAACTTGTTTATCACACATAAAGAGAAAGCCAAAAACAAATAACAAACAAAAATTAGTTGATAATATATTTCTACAGGAACGTGGTACAAATATTTTAATATGCATGAATCAATTTCAAAATATTGTAAGGAAGGCATAATTGGATTCCACTAAAACATTCATTTGCATATATTTTATTTGTAGCTTCAGTTGGATGAGCAAAGTCAAAAAAATAATATTCATTTCGGTTTGCACAAGGTTTCCTTCCTTGGACGCATGAGTCAAAAATATTTTTAAACCCTGAAAATGTCATAAATAAAAGTATCAGCTATGATCATACTGGAATAAAAAAAACACATGAACTTCTTAATTCCTTTTTTTTCCGAGAGATTAATGGTAGACATTGTTTACCAAAGTTTTCAGGGGAATTTCTTATTTTCTGGGAGAAATTGTAATTATCCAAATTAATGAAGAGTGAATGTGAGAGTTGGGTTTGCAACTCTTGTAGCTTCCGAGGGAGTTTGTCTGAGTAGTGCTTAACCTTTTGATTTATATCTTCATTGCATTTTTGGGAATATTGTGTCCTTATAACACATGTTGGTGTGCATCCAATTTGACCAATTCTACTTACCACAAACTTTCGAGCTCCAAGGTCATAAATTCTCTATGGAAAAAGAAAGAATGAAGGAAACACATTTTTCAAAATCATTGAAAATTTAAATACTTATGATATGTAAAATACTTAATTGAGAGGTGACATTAAAATTTAAAAATTGCTACACATAAGAAATCAACATATAATTCAAAACATTTACTAAAAGATTACCTTGATACGTGAAGCTAGTTGCTCAAGTAGGTAATCTGAATATTTTTCTGGATTTAGATTGTTATTGGTTCCATTTGGGTACTTGAAATAATTCAACATGTAATCATTAGATCCAATTTATAGGAGATATATGGAATTCGATAAGTAATGCCTTCGTTTTCTTTTGCTATGTATGCTTCTTGGAAGATCGTGCGCCACAATTAAGGTGAAGTATTCAATTTGTTTGTCTAAAGACAAGCAATCTCCCTTCGCCAAAAATAAAAATATGATGAGAAATAAATTGAAAAATTGTTTTTATTTATGGGTCAGTTATGTTTTTTTATCCTAAAGTTACTTTTAAAAATTATATAATTTTAAATATATATTGAATATATGCTTTTTTATTCATCTATTTTATAAAAGTTATATAAAGCATCTTTTTAACAAACAACACTGGAATTATTTGTTATATGATAAATGGGGTTCCACAATGAAATAGAATATAACTTCCAATGTGTTGTTTATTAAAAGCATATTTAATATCACTTTCATAAAATCCAAAGAAATAAATATATTTGGAAATACTTCGAGAAAAAAAAGGATATTAAACTCTATATTTATTTATTTTGAATCTTACTCCTTTGGTTGAATTCAAGATTCCACAAGATCCTGATGCATAGTTAATTCCTGTGACTACTCGATGTCTCTCAGACTTGGGCACACCCAAGTATGGAGGTGGCATTGGCAAACCCAATCTAATAGCTACAAAATCACAATAAATGCATAAAAATCCACATAATATTGTTTTTTTCTATGTTTACATGGAAACATTAAATCTCAATCAGAAAAAGACAGATATGGCGTTTGAGAAGAAATGTGGAAGAGTTACCAATAAGGTCAGCAAAGGTTTTTCCATTGCTAAACCTTCCCGTGGAACAATTATTGTAGTCAATGCCATAGGGAAATGCATTTGCCTTGGCAAGTGTGTTGAGATTGTTGTTGTTTCCAGCATCTATAGTTGAATCACCAAAAACGTACAAAGCTGGCACAATCCTCTTTCTAGAATGTGAGGCATTTGCCAAGAATACAAATTGTTCAATTATGATTATGGAAATAACCCAGAGAATTTTTAAGATTTTTTCCATTTTGTTTTCTTTTGGAGCAATTAAACACCACAAATAATGTCTTAAATACTAGCTTTTGTGGTAAGCATTATCGTTTCATAAGGAAAATTACAACTCAAATATGTGTAGTTCTCTCTCAGCATGCTTCAATGTTTAATTCATGTTTTGTGCCCAAATAGGATTTTTGTTATTCATTTCCAAATTAGGTAAAGACTAACTCATTCTTCCTATTTTTCTTTTTTCATCTATCTTTAGTTCTATACCTCTTCATTTAATTAATTTTTAAAGTTATACTTCCTATTTTTCTTTTTCTATAAATATAACTCCTATTAGTTAGGGGGTAACTAGACATGGAATAGTTCGAACTAGTCATGTTCATTTTCATAGTGTCTTTTATTTTAAAATTTCTCAATTGTAAATTTCTTTTACTCTCTAATAGATAATTAGTACCAACAATTAAGTTTTAAGAAAATGAATTGCAAAAGTAATGTGTGTGTAGTTAACCATTTGTTTCTTAAATTCATTTCTCTTCTAATTTTGGTTCTCATGCACCTCTTCTTTTTTAAACAAAAAAATTAATTTTTTTAATATTTTTTTTTATCACCAAAGAAGATTATATAGTTATACATTGAGTACTTAGGGCACATGATAAGTCCCTTATCTCTATTTTTTTGTCCTAGATAATTGCATTGTTCTAGGTCAGTTTTAGTGGTTAACTTAAGGTTTTTAAATTATATTTAGGTTAGAGAGCCTTTTAGGTTAGTGTTATAAATCTAGCGTAGTTTGATGTTTCTAGCATGTTTTTTATGTTGGGTGTAGAACTAGTTTTAAGAGTAGTTTAGATTAATAGAATTTTAGTCTTAATATTGATTTCCTAGTTTAAGTTTAGTTCAAGAGTAATGATTAGGTTAGATTTTGTTTAATAGCCTTATAATCTAGCCTATATAGAGTTGACTAAATAGTTTAGTATCATACATATTAGTGAATTTTTAAGTTGTAGGCTCAGCATTATTTAGAATTAGTTTTAGCTTTTATAGTTCTGTAGTAGTAGATAGTTGTAGTATTTTAGCTTAGTTTAGCCTAGTTTACCTTAGATTTAAGCATAGTTAGGATTCTTTTAAGTAAATAAGTATTATCTTGTATGCGAATTACCTTGGTACAGGTTGACATAATCAAATCCAAATGGTGAGAGCTAATAAAACTCTAAGAAAACAAAATTCTGCAATTGAGAAGAATTGTGAAGTGAATTAGAAGAAAAAATAAATTAAATTGTTTGACTTTAGGGTTGACTTTGACATTTAAGGTTCCAATTGGTGATTTAAGAGTTGGAGACCTTCAAGGACATTAAAATGGACTTTTATAGTGTTGATTGAACATAAAGGAAGGACTAATTCTAACAAATTCAGAATATTACCACAATGAGACATTCTAGATACTTAAAAGTTGATCTAGAGTTGAGTTTTTTATTTTGATTCAGATGTGGGAGAAGCTAAAGAAAATAAATTAACACTTGTGTTGAGCTTTAAAAGGTGTTTTTGCCATCCAATAAGATGCCAAGATGAGTACACCATCATGAAGAAGCTTCAAAGGATCCCACAAAGGCCTTCCACGTAAACATTGATTTTAGAAGCTAATTTGGAGCTACTATGAGCCAGCTAGCTTTGTTACCTTCTACAACAAGTTAAGGAGCTTGAGGAGGCACAATGGACAACACAACATCCTCTTACATGGACTTGCAGGGGAAGACATCATCATGTTCCATCATGATGTCTGCTGATGTTCAAGAAGATCATATCTACTTGAATGCTTTTCCTCATTCTTTGATGGATAAACCAAAACATTGGTTGTACTACCTTGCATCTAGGTTTATCACGAGTTAGGATAACTTGAAGAGAATGTTCTTGGCCAAATTCTTCTCTACTTTTAGGACCACAACCATAAGGAAGGATATCTTTGGCATCTGGTATTAATTTGGGGAGAGGCTTTATGAATACTAGGAGAGGTTCAAGAATCTATGTTCTAGTTTCCCCCATCACTAGATTTTCGAGCAACTCCTTCTTCAATATTTTTATGAACGCTTGCACTATATAGGTAGAAGCATGATTGAAGCTGTGAATGGTGGTGCTCTTGGTGATATGGCCCCAACAGCAACTAGACAATTGATTAAGAAGATGGCTTCTAACTCATAACAATTTGGCGCAAGAAGTGATGTCATTGTTTTTAGAGGAGTTCATGATGTACAAGCAGTTGAACACACCAAGAAATTGGAGACTAAGATTAATGCTCTCACCAATTTGATCAACCAACTTGTAGCAAATCAAAAGGCTGCACCTATAAAAGTTTGTGGCATTTTTTCTTTAGGTGATCATTTCATGGATTCTTGTCCAACCTTGCAACATGTTACAACTTCTGCAACTTCTGATACTCCTCAAGCTTATGCAGTTAATATTTTCAACAACAACAAGCCTCATAAAAAGCAGCAAAATCGTTATTTGTCCATAAATAGGTACAATCCTGGTTGGAGGAATCACCCTAATATAAGATGGGGCAACTAGCAACAACAGCAGCAACAAAACCAACAAGTTCAAAATGCACAAGTTGTCCTTATAGTACCTACACCTACAGTCGCACCAGCTCTTGCTACACCTTCATCTTTTACTTCATTGAAGGACTTGGTGAGGTTAATGACCATCCAGAATATGGAATTTCACTAGGGCCACAATTCATGTTTGACTAATCAAATAGGGTAGATGGCTACTCAATTTAATCAAGCACAGGCACAAAAATCAGACAAGTTGCCCTCACAAATTGTGGAAAATACGAGAACTATGAGTGCCATCACATTGAAGTATGTGAAGCAACTTGAAGTTCTAGAACTTAAGCGCATACCTCAGCCTACTTCTGAGAAGGAAGTTGACCTAATTGCACCCAAGAGGAAGTGTAATAAACATGCAATCAGTCCTTCCACCTCCAGTGCGCAGAGCAACGACTAGCCTCCTATCCCTCTTCCATTCCCACCAAAATTCATCCCAAGCAAAAAGATGGAAGAGGTTGATAAAGAGATCTTGGTTACCTTCAGGAAAGTGGAGGTGAACACACCTCTACTTGATGCAATCAAACAGATTCCAAGATATGCCAAAGTCCTTAAGGAGTTGTGCACGCATAAGAGGAAGCTAAAAGGTAATGAGAGGATCAGCATGTAGAGAAATGTATCTACACTGATAGGTAAATTTGTTCTTGAGATTCCTGAGAAATGTTAAGACCCAGGTACATTTTTGTGTTCTCTACATCATTGGTAATAATAAGTTAAAGAATACCATGCTTGATTTACGAGCTTCCATTAATGTCATGCCTCTGTCAATCTTTAATTCTCTGTCTCTTAGACCTTTGCAACCTATGAGTGTGGTCATTCAATTGGCAAATAAAAGTGTTGCCCACCCTACAGGTTTCATTGAGGATGTCTTGGTTCGGGTTGGTGAATTGATTTACCCTGTTGATTTTTACATTCTTGATATAGAAGAGGGATTCTCCCAAGACTCTACTCCAATCATTTTAGGGAGACTATTACTAAAGACAACCCGAACAAAGATTGATGTATGAGGGTACTTTGTCTATGGAATTTGATCATATTGTTGTTAGATTCAACATCGTTCATGCCATGAAAATTCCGTCAAAGAATCATTCTATTTTTCGTGCTAAAATATTATATGGTGTTATTGATGGCCATGTCTCTGAATCACAAGGTTTGCGTGACAGAAAATACCCATTGTTGTCCAAATTATTTGAGTTTGCATGCATTAACATTGTGATGAGTCTGAGATTGATGATAAGTTTGATATTGATGTTGAGTTTGATTTTGATGTTGATTATTAGTTTGAATCTCTAGGTGTTGTACCTATTGATTTTGATGTTATACAGTTAGAATGCATTAACCATGTTGTAAGAAGTATATATGCATCTTACTTTCACGTTGAGGTACAAGTTGTGGAACCATTTTCCCCTTACCCTCAGGTTCCTACTATTCAGCTAGCGCCCAACATTCTAGAGTCCCCTACCAAACAACCTCTAGTATGTCTACTTGGAGGATGAGTAGAGACTACTTGTCATTATTTATACCTCTCTTACAGTTGAACAAGAGTATAGGTTGTTGCAAGTGCTCAAAAAGCATAAGAAAGCCATGGGATAGATATTGGCCAACATCCCTGGTATTAGCCAATCAACATGCATGCACCAGATACACTTGGAGTTTGGACCAAGCTAGTGAGACAACTGTAGAGTGCAAAACAACTAGTAAATTTTCATTGACTATAGGGGGTTGAACCAAGTGATAAGGAAGGACCACTTTCCCCTGCCATTCATTGATCAGATGCTTGAGTGCTTGGCAGGTAAATTCCACTACTGCTTTCTTGATGGTTTTCCTATTTACTTCCAAATTCACATTGCACTTGAGGACCAAGAGTAAACCATGTTCACTTGCCCCCTTGGCACTTTTGCCTATAGGAGGATGCCTTTTGACCTATGCAATGCCTTTAGCACATTCCAACGATGCATGCTTAGCATTTTTATTGATTTTCTTGAAAATTTCATAGAGGTGTTTATGGATGACTTTACAGTATATGGATCCTCTTTTGATGCATGTCTTGCAAGTTTGGATAAAGTTCTAAATATATGCATTGAAACTAACCTTGTTCTAAATTTTAAGAAATGTGATTTCATGGTAGGATAGGGTATAGTTTTTGGGCATATCATTTCTAGCAAGGGCATAGAAGTAGATTGATAACGTTGTTGTGAAGCGATCAAATTAATACTACTTATCTGTAACAACTTCAGTATTGTTAAGAAAGTAGCCAAAATATTAGTATGGGTAAAGTCAACCCGTAGTCGTCTCCTTACGAAACGAAATTGATTATAACAAATTAGTTCTTATAAAAAATATACAAAAAAGGTAGTCAAATAAAATTGGGAAAAATAACAGAAGAAGATAAAGATAAAAAGATATACAAATATGATAAAGAAAATAGATTGATTCTACTGCTTTTTCATAATAGATCCATCATCGGTTATCTAAATATTATTGCTCAATTAATTATTGTTGTAGATTTTCAAATTACTTAATGTAAATTCTCAATTAACTTGTTCGCGTTCTCACCATTAACCAAAGTATATTCTCAATTAATAGTAAGAACTTTGTATATTAGTCATAGTAAATTTAACCAAAGTACATTCTCAATTAAATATTACTACGCCTAATCATGTCTATTCTTTTACCTTAAAATCAAGAAAAAAGCTAATTAACCAAAGTACATTCTTGATTAATTCTAGTAAAGTTTTCACCTCTAATCAAAGTACATTCTCAATCATTGGCAAAAATTCATTCAATCACATAAAATTTTCTAAATTTAATCAAAGTAAATGCTCAATTAAAGACCCTTGAACTCATATGATTGATATAATATAGATTAAAACATCTCACGAATTAGCTATGATGTAAAAACCATTACCTTTCACGTGATTCAAAGATAAAATACATAGATGAATTAAAATCTCAACAATAATAAAAAGAACAGAGAAATTATTTCATTCTAACCCCAAAATCCATAATGAAATTACAATGGAATCAATCCAATAAGTTTAGCACTCCATGGAATGCAAAATAAAATAAAAATAAAAGAAGAGAGTGGAGAGAGAGGAAGAATTTAGGCCCCCCTAAGGGTTCCTAAACTCCGAAGTGTCGAGCTTCCCTTTTCTGCTTTTTCTTTGTCTCTTTATATAGGCCTTGCTGGACTTGAATATGATATTTTTTATTGTTGAAATCTTTTATCTTTTGATATACTATCTCTCAAATAATTAACAAATTTTATCAGTTTCTAAAATATTTGGTAGATTTTCTTTGTTGATAATTTGAGATATGCCAAAGATAATTAAAAAATATTTAATTAATTATTTAGCAACTTAATTTTTTTCCAATTTCCAAATTTGTCCCTCTTGTTTTACCATTTGACGATGTTTGACCAAAATTTGTCTAGAGTTGACTACTTTGACCAAGTCTGACCAGATTTGATGATATGACGTGATTTTGGCTTGATTTTGTAACTCTGAACAATTCAATTTCACACCTTTAATGAACTAAATTTAACTTTAGCTGCATCAACAAACGCTAGAATATCCAAGAATAGTTCATGCAACTAAAATCACTTTTTAAGACATTTTTATCGCACAAGTTCAATAAACCCAGTTATCATAATTGTAAATTAAGACATTCTTTTAAGCACAAAAATTCAATTAAATATCCAAAATAAAACATTAAATGAGGGCATAAATATGAACTCATCATAAACCCAACCAAGATCTCAATAATTTTGCAATTTCATTACCTCTCTTGCGTGCGATAGGCTTGTTCTTTTCTTGGCCATGCAGGGAGGCGCTTCATCCATGATTTTAGCAAGAAGACTCTTCAACTATCTAAACTACTTCAGAAGGATGTTGATTTCAAGTTTGATGAGAATGAAAATGAGGTATTTGACTGCCTCAAAAAGGCCCTAACCACCATTCCTATCATTTAGGCATCTGATTGGATAACCTCATTCGAGTCGATGTGTGATGCATCCAATTCTGCAGTAGGGGATGTCCTAGCTCAAAAGATTGATAAGCAGTCGAGAGTGATCTACTATGCCTCCAGGACTTTAGATGTTGCACAAGAAAACTACATTACCACCGAGAAAGAGAGGGTTGTTGAGAAGGTTATTGATGATACTTCACTAATCCGAGATGACTTTTTTGATGAAATTTTTTTCACCATTCCTAATTCTTTTCCCCCTTGGTTTGCAAACATCTCCCCTTTGGCAATCAAAGCTCAAACTGACAAGATTAAGAATGATGCAAGTGTTACGTGTTGGCTTGTGTACCAAATCATACAAGTAATACAACAGACAAGTCCAGATATCGTGTCCCAAAGGGACTATTATGGTTTAAATTAATTGATTTGCCACTAATAAAGGGTGAGAATAGCAAAATATTTTTTGAATTAGAAAAAAAAATTTAGAATAAAATGTAAAGAATAAACATAAGTTGACATAATGGAAACAAATAACTTGATTGAGAAAAATATAAAATAAAAACTTCACTAGGATTGGGTTTCATGATTCCATTCAGTATGAAAACACTAACAATATATTTCTAATTCCTAACTCTACTATTCACACCACTATGTAGAAAGCCCTAGTGTCTTAGTGACAAGTCTAAACTTTAATAAGAACCCTAATGTCTTAGACCTTTCCTTATTAGAAGTTCACATTAGGCCTTAAGTTCGAATGTTAAGAATGACCAATGATGTATTATATGTCTAGATGCGCAATCAATTAGTTGTATATTCTAGTCTAGGTTCTAATATTGTGTCAAATGATTAGATACCCATAAATATGCGATCAATAATTGTACTACACCTAGGTAGCCTAACCTGACTACAACCGTGAGATTCGCCTACATAATCCCTCAAGGACGCAAACGATCATCGATGTCGAACAAGCAAGAGTAAGCGACCTAAGCTGCTAACTCAAGGAAATCAAACGAGTACTTGATAAACCTAAAACACTACTAACCAGGCCCTTAGGGCCCACAATAACCAAACTGTGGGACCTGGGCTTGGCCTAGGCCCATTTGTGGCCCAATCAAAAGCCCAGCCCATGACGTGGCCAGACACGATTAATAATCTATAAATATACATGGACCCCACGAATTAAAGGTACACATTCATTAATCTCTTAATCACGAGATTTGACTTTTTGAGAATTCTTAGCTGACTTGAGCATCGGAGTCTCCTCCGCAGGTAATGTAAGACCCGTGAAATTTAATTAATTAAATAAATAATTAATTAATAAATGCGGGTCGTGGAAGCCTTTATGGCATTTAATAGTGGTTGATGTGATGTGGAAAAGTACTAGCTCAAGTGGTTGAGAGTACTTGATTGTGTGAGAGTATGCCAATTATGTGTTATTTAATTATTATTGTTTTAATAATATGAATGTGCGGGTTAAGTAAGAATATAGTACTTGAATTATGTTAGTTGGCACGAAACATGAATTGGCTTGATGGTTTATCATTGACTTAATATTTGCATGGTTAGGGGTTCAAACCTTGGTGAAACCTAAATTAAGTTTTCTTTTTGCTAAACTTGATTTTTTGACAAAGAAGAGAAGAGGTAGAAAACCTAGCTGCCACGTTAAGGCAGCCAAAGGGGCTGAAAAACAACCCCATAATGGTCTTGAATGACACTTATCACAAGCATTAAAACCAATTTTCGTTTTTGGCTAATTAACCGTCATTAAAAAGTAATTAAAAGACAAATTAAAGGGAGAAAGAGGGTTTTCTTAGTCCGGACTGGTACTGCACGAAAATGGAGAGAAATCAGAGTGAAGAGAGTGAGTTGGGTGAATCTGTGAGGCGTTTTTCAGGAGGACTAAAAGAGACCTTTGGAAGCAAGTGAAAATCTAGAGCCATTCAAGTTTTAAGCAAAAGGATCCAAGTTAGGGGAGTTCTTATTGCTTGTTTTTATTTTGCTATCGTTTGAATATATGATCTAAATCATAATAAAAGAGTAGAACATGTCTATTCTCGATTTTCTTCACATTTCTGGATTTCTTCAGAAACCGCCTAGCGGCAGTTCATGCGGCGCCAGGCGGCACATGTGTGTAAGCCCTATTTTTCTGGGTTCCCTTGAACCGCCTGGCGGCCACGCACAGCCGCCAGGCGACGCCTCCTGCTTTGGCCAAATTCTGATTCGTGGTGAATTTTGTGGTATTTGTGATTTTGAAAATAATTATGTATGAGTGCAAAGATGTGTTGAAGGAAGAAAATCTGCCTGTGAATTGAATGGTGTGTGAAATTGGTATGAATTGGGTTTCCATGTGGGGTTGAGGTCTAGGGGCGTGAGATGATGAAATGTTGTGTCGAGTTTGATTTATTGGATTGCTTGTATGGTAATGGTATTGACAAAAACTGACTTAGACTCGTGTAATGGAATCACTCATATTTTGATTAAAAACGCGGATTGGAATTGGTAGTACAATTAGGGCGTGGAAGCCATGGAAGGTGCGAACAGACTTGGGGAGAACCAAGTTTTCACACACCGCCTGGCGGTGCTGAGGCTGCCGCTAGGCACCCCATCAGACTAGCAGAAAAGTTGTTATTGGGTATTCGCAAGATATGAGTGATCGAGTAGGGAATTAAATGTGTTGTGGTATATGGTAGACTGGAATTAGTAAGCATGATAAGGTTAACAGGTTGAATTGTAATGTGGAATGTGAAGTAGAAGGGCGTTCACAGTTAATTAAATTGTATGTTAAAAACTGAGAAAAAGATAGGTGTAGAGTGTGTAAAAATGTTTAGCAGATTTATACTTACAAATGGATTATGGAGAGTGATGTCTTGGAGTGATGGAGATTATATGCATCCATATTTGTGTATTCGAAAAGTACATATGTTTTATTGACAATCTTGATGGCATGGTTAATTGTTGATCTGCATTGATATAATATTTGGATTATATTGAGTGGCATAGGATAGAGTTCAATTTAGTACACGAAAGAAAATAGGATGTGTATAAATGAGAATAATTGTCTTATTCACTTGATTAAAATGGTTGCATTGTGATTGAGTCATTTTAGCATAAATGGATAATTGTACATGTGATGTAAATTTGTGAAATGTGTGATTTGAGGTCCCTTAGGACTTGTTAATGTGCCAAAATCCTGCAGTAATTGTGCTACTGGCGTGGCACCTGGCAGTGAGGACGAGCCGCCAGGCGATATCAACTTAAAATAGTGGCAATGGACCCTGTATGCGCGAGGCGCCTGGCGGCGTGAGCGAGCCGCCAGGCGGACTCACATAAATCAGTGACAATAGTCACAGTGCGAGCATGGCGCCTAGCGGTAGGGAGGGTTCCGCTAGGCGAAATGGTGCAGCAGAGACCCTGACGATGCGGTGCCGCATGGCGGCACAGGAAGGGTGCGCGAGGCGGTGGCGACAGGTGGCGCTTGGCGGCATGGTGAAGTCCGCCCGATGGTGACGGTGCAGTGATGATGTTGCAGGCGCGTGGCAACTGGCGGTGTGTGATGCCCGCCAGGCGATTTGGACCCAGTGTCCGCCTAGCGACGTGGGATGCGCGCTAGGCGGTTTTGGTTCATTGATGGTGCGTGAGGAAAGGTTTCTACACAACTTTAGGTGATGTTCATGATGCGAGGCTTTGGCTGGGGGTCCAATTACGAGTGTAACTCGATTGGAGTAAAACGTGACCACTCTAGGTTGTAGCCTGGTGGTTTAGGAAGTGTAGTGGAGTGTGCGAGTTGTGGCTCGTACGGCGAGGTTCGGGTGATTGCCCTCTTCAGAGCATTCTGATAGAGTTTTTGGTAGTCTGGAACAGCTACAAACATTATGTTTGTTTCGGGGAGCTCCACTTGGTGTCACGGTGAGATGCTGTGGCAAGGTTATTCCCACGTGTGTACTATCAGGTGGTGGCCTGTAGTCGGAGGGGCGAGTAGACACTCGTGCAGCAAAGATCGATCATTGTTCTCACCTAAAGGGTATAGAGATGATAAACGTCTAAAGGCAAGTGTGGGGAGTGAAGGAGTAAAAGAAAAGGGGGAAGTGTACTAACCCGGGTTTAAATTTGTTGATGTGGTATTTAATATTATATTGTTTGGTTTTATTTAAAGGAGCTCATCCTATTTGTGTGTGTGTGGCGATGATCATGTAACTTATTACATGGGAGCAAATGTTGATGCAGGTGAGTAGACAGATACATAGAGACGAAATGGGGATCTCCCAGGGATTTTATCACTAGTTATTATGTTGAACTATGGCTTTATTGTAATAATTTTATAGACAATTTTATTTGTAATACGTAGTGATATGACTTATTTTATCTGTATTGGCGCGTTGGACTTTAAGTTTTAAATTTTCTCACGATTTTTGGGAAATTGATGATTAATAAATGAGGTTGTTATTTTATTTATTTTCTTATTTATTTTAATAAGTAATTTTCGGCTAGGATGTTACAGGTAACCCCTCTCGGGTCCAAATCGGTCCAAGCCGGGACACCAGTAGATAGCATATACATGCCGAAATAAAGCTTACTAGAGAGATTGCGGATTGAGGTAAGGTGATACTCGTGTCTGACATCTCTTATTTGTTCTCCGTAGGAACAATAATTATCATGCATTTAAGATTGAGAATAGAACGCAAGAGTATGGAAAAGAATTATATTGAATAGCAGAAATCACAAAAAATTAAGAATACATTACACCTAACCCCCTGAATGGGAGAGTTAGTCATTCTTAAATATACTGAACACAAGACTAATGTTGAAATTGAATGTCTCCAGCCTTCAAAATGCTCTTCTACCTTCAAGTGTAGTGATATCAAGTTTCTTTCTCTCCAAATGGGTGTTTTTTACCTATGTCAGGCCCTATATTTATGGACTTTCATAATTGAACTAGGCGTAAAATTTGGACTTGATTTAGTACTTGAATAAAGTGTAAGAGATAATCCTTGATATATATTTTAATCTTTGGAGATTTCATATCTTTGAATTATTCTTCAATTATTCTGACCTTTAATTTGAGTAACCAACTTTGTAGATAATCGATATTATTGTTAATTCTTGATTAATCAATACTCCACTTATAACATGATAATCCCAATTATCATCAAGTATTATGTTTGGGATGACTGTAAGACTAGTACAAGTGGAACCTTGGTGCCCTCGTACCAAGATGAAGTACTTGACCTCAGCCTCGGTATAAGAGACCTTTAATTTAAAAAAAATGTCCTTAAAGAGCCACATTATGCATCATTTAGAGATATCCAACCAATCTTAGCCCCATGCTTCATTTGGTAAAAAAACATGAACATTCGAGGCATACGTAAGACCGAGCTGGTCATAGACAATCTCGAATGATTTCACAAAAACACCAACTATTGCAATAAAGTTGACTCAGGGCCCTAGACAGAGCTGACAGAAGGCCACTCTTGAAGTTAGAGAAGGGAAAGAAGATATCAAAGTCTCTAATATACTCGTAAGCGTATATGAAAACACCATTCTCCTTACCCGAACTAGAGTAAATCTTGTTCCTAAGAGAACACAAGAGAAGCCCATCAGGGTAGAAATTGAAGGTAGCCATCAACTCAGTCAGCTTCACTTTTGTAACGAACTTGGAGAGATAAAAGGCCACCTCATCGAGAATCCAAGTATACCTAAGATCCCTAATTGTGAAAAGCGATCACGACTATGAGCCGCTGGGGTAGACGGCTCAACCTATGTCACAAGAGGCACAACAACCTTACCCTTGACCAACTTCTTCTTCCTTTTAAGGATCGCAACAACAGCCTCGAAAGAAGCCACGACAGGGCGAGCAACAAAAAGATGTTTCGTAGAAGAAACCCCCTCGTTAGAAGTAGGAGGAGTATCGGGAGAAAAACCCTCACTCATAAGGATGATCTTGCTCCAGTATTAGACGGCGTCGACGATGACAACCAAAAACAAGACTAGAAGAGGAAGAAGAAGACCTACATATATAAGTAGGGCAAACTCGAAGAAGAAAAATGGAGACTTGGACAAAAGAAGAATAAACGCGAAAGTGAGCAAGAGAAATGTTGACGAAGGCGACCATAGAGGCACCAACATATAAGAAGAATTTGAAAATACAAAACACCTCACCAAGCATAGTTTTGATCCAAGAACAATCACGACCCTTCGACGCTTCGCTCCCCAGGCTCAAATCGCTCTAATGTCTCCATGTTAACTCCTGATTAACGCATTTAATGCGACGAGACAACACAATCATTGTGATACTTCAGATGAAAACCCTTCATTATTGCTCCATGATTCCCAATAAAGCTTGCCTAATTCTGCGGGATGACCTAAAGTCTGTCTAACTTAGGATCACATTCTAAAGTTTTCCCTCGGCAGCATATTCTAAAGCCTACCTAGCTCAACAACACTCAAAAATACCTGTCAGAATCTACAATACAAACTTCCTTCAGATATATTGTCTCGGGTCTTGCCCAAAGTCAGTAGGACAAACCAGCCCATCCACTTGCAAGATAAAAAATGACCTTTCACAGCTCGGTTTAGAGGCTAGACAAAGCCCCGAGAAGCTTGCTTCACGGAATAATCAAACTCTTGAGACTAGGGGCTTATGCACCTACTCGAACAAATAATGTGGCCCAATAAGGCCCATTAAGCGTAATAATATGGAGTTATCCTGAAATATTCCCACAAGATTATTTATTTTCATATTAACGGTAAATATGACAAATCTCAATAGTTTGATTATTCCATGATATTCCTTAATACCATATATTTGCATAATACTTGACATAAGAGGTATATTGACACAATATTACCATGATTATTACATAGTTAAGGTAAGTCATTATTTTACCTATATTATTTCATATCACGTTACCAGTTTTATCACATGGACACATATGACCAAAGACCCTATAAATACCACCAGTATTCTATGAGGGAAAACACACACCCTCATATACTCATTCTCTCTTACAAAAAGATCGTAACTCTCTTACTAACTTAAGTGTTGGTGAGTCTTTTGTAGGTGAATTTTACCCTGTGTTTCAACCCTTAGAAGTCTCTCATTAAGGTCTATCAAAACTATCAAGATCTTACCACCTGTATAAAGACTTGCCCAAGATCCCAATAATAACAAAACATATAAATAAATTACAAAATATTCAACCATATAAAGAATCCTACGAACAGAAAACATAGTAAATCCATCCCCTCATGTCTATTTAGGATATATCTTGCTCACTGACCATCAACAACTGCACTATGTACACTACACTAGCAAGCATGCACTTTCTCCACAATGTACATGTGTTTCCTCCGCAACAGGTATATTTCGATTTTTCTCTTTTCTTCTGACATTTGTAACTCCATGATGAAGTAAAGCTCTATAAATTGGAAATGTAGTCTTCATTTTTGTACCACACCTAGCCGGTTCTGCTAGCATACCAACACATATCACCCTTGACCGACAACTCATATCAGACAAGGCTGGGGGACTGGTGTACCACACCTAGCCAAACTCGACCAAATAAGTAAACAATGCATATACCAAAGCAGCCAAGTACTCAGCCTAGGCCGAGTCAGCCTAACTTGTACCAGTTCTAACCTAAACATCTAAGAAGAACAACATGCACCTCATATAACCAATATAAGCCGTCAAGGTAAGTAGTCGGCCTAGGCCGACTACTCCAGCAGACCTAGTAAGATTAAAGCCTAGACTGACCACTCCAATAAACTCAGTATAATGAAAACCCCCCAGCATTCAATAAAGTCCTAAGGGCCTAGGCTAGGGCCCAGGCCCACTTACAGTCAAAGCCCAAGCCAAGGCCCAACCCATAGAATAACCAGACATAATCAATGCTCTATAAATAAACGTGGACCCCAGTAATTAAAGGTACGCATTCATTAATCACACATTTCACCTTCTGAGAGCTTTGACTTACTTGAGCTTCGGAGTCTCTTCTGCAGGTAACCCCTCCTAGGTTCAAGCTGACATGTACCAACCGGGAAGAGGCCAACTGAAGAGATAGCGGACTACATGGGTAAGGTGACGCTTGTGCCTAACTTATCTTGTTTGTTCTCTGCAAAAACAATTGGCGCCTACCTTGGGGCACGAGACGAACACCTTTAGTACCCGCTTTTCTCTGAAGATGGTTTCAACCCATAGCAAAGCTGGAGTGAACAAGCAAGCGGATGCTGGTCCCTCAGGACCTGCTGGCATCACCCCTGACATGGCCGCCATCCTAGACGGCCAAGCAAAGATGCAACAAGAGTTGGCAGATCTGAAGAAACGCAGCGCTGACGAGATGGAGGCACTACGACAAGAGAACTCTCGCCTTAGGCGAAAGATCGAAGTTAATCCCAACCTGAAGGAAAAAGTCAAGGAAACCTCTGAAGCTGCAAGGTCCCCGGCCTTCCAGCCCACAGAGGAAGAAAGCGAATACAACCCCACTCCTCATACCTTCACCACCACTCAACAAACACCCATGCCCTCCACCCATCCCAATCACTTCCTATCTGCTCAACCAGGGCTTACCGCACCCCCAACCCTTGCCGCTACCCTCTCTACCACCCAAATCCCCTACAACATACCCACCATCCGACACACCACACATGTTCCACCATACAACCCACAATACCTTCCAACAACCCACATCCCCCCTCACAACCTTACCTCCACCTTCCCCGCTATGATCAACCATCCTGTTCCACCGCATCTACTCTCTCCCCACCAGCCCAGATGTCGCCACCCCTTCACCGACTTCATCGCCAACACTCATCTTCCTACCCAGTGGGAACCCTTCACCCTGGACCGCTATACTGGCGAAATTGACCCTGATGAGCACCTCAAAGTCTACATCACCCATGTCGCCCTGTACACGTCCCAAGACGCAGTATTTTGCAAAGCCTTCCCCACCACCCTCAAGGGCCCAGCCTTGGAATGGTTCACAACCCTTCCACCTTACTCCATTGACAGTTTCGACGTCCTTTCTCACATGTTCTCCACCCATTTTGCCGGCAGCCACCAATACTAAACTACCACAATCTCCCTCCTGGGCATTAGACAAGAACTAGGCGAACCCCTCAGAGCGTTCATAGATCGCTTCAGTAAGGCAGCTCTTCGCACACCGCACCTCAACCAGGAGATGATCCTCCAATGCATGGCCCTCACCCTACAACCCGGCCCCTTCGCCAACAACGTCTACCTCCACCCACCCGCCTCTATGCACGAACTCAAATTGCGTGCAGCCGATTATGTCCGCATGGAGGAAATGCAAACCCTCCACACCAAATTCTGCAATGACGATGCAACCACCACCGCCAACCCTACCCCGCAACCTAACCCACGCCCTGATGCCCGTCCACGCGAGCCCCGCCAACCTCGCTTCACCAGATATGCCCCTCTTACCGTAGCCCGCTCCTGCATCCTTGATGATGCCCTACAAGCTGACCTAATCCCTCCACCACACAAGACAACCACACCTCCCAATGCTGATATGACCAAATATTGCCGCTACCACCGCAACCATGGCCACACTACAGAAGAATGCAAAGCACTCCAGGATAAAATAGAAGAAATGGTCCGTGCTGGCCACTTCCGCCGTTTCATCCGCAAAGATGACCATTCCTCTTCCTCTCGATCCCGCAACCCCCCTCGATCCGACCACAGACGCCCTCCACATGACTCCCGCCACGACAGACGCCTCGCCCAACCCACCAACCAAGAACCCCAATCGGCCCACACCGACATCACCCCTGCTGACCCTCCCCTACGCGACACCATCAACACCATCTCTGGTGGCTTTGCCAGTGGAGGATCCACCTTTTCTGCCAGAAAGAGACACCTCCGTCATATCCAGTCCATCAACCATATCACCCATTCCCACCATAGACGTCGCATGCCTCCCATCATCTTTAGAGATGACGACTTTCATGGCCTCGACCACCAACAAGATGACCCCATGGTCACCACGGTTGAAATCGAAAACTACGCTGTTAAGAAAGTCCTTGTAGACCAAGGCAGCTCTTTCGATATCCTCTACTGGGCCACCTACCAAAAACTCCAACTTCGAGACACCGCTATGGTCCCCTATGATGAACCAATATATGGCTTCTCTAGCGAGCAAGTTTCCACCCGCGGCTACATCAACCTCCACACCATCTTTCGTGAGGGAACCCAAACCAAAACCATTCCAATCCGCTTCTCATCGTCGACGCGCAAACATCCTACAATGTCCTCCTAGGTCGTCCTTCCCTCAACACCCTTGGCACTGTCGTCTCCACCCCTCACTTGGCCATGAAGTTCCCTTCTCCCTCCGATGACATCCTTACCATCCACTGCGACCAACGCTTGGCACGCGAATGCTACATGGCTAGCCTGCGCCCACAACTCCCTATTCAACAAAACAACCACATTGAGCGATCACCTGGCTCTCGCATCACACTGTCAGGCGAGGACCTGGACCCTAGAGTAGGCCGGGATGTTCGTCTCGAGCCAGTTGAAGAGACCTCCCCTTTAGAGCTCCCCAACGGCCACTCTATCAACCTGGGCACCAGTTTGAACTCTGACAAGCGTGCCACCATCACACCCATCCTCACCAACAACACAGACCTTTTCGCCTAGTTAGCCGCCGATCTCCCTGGAGTGGACCCTCTAGTGGCATCCCACAAACTATTCATCTATAAAGAAGCCCGCTACGTATCCCAGAAAAAGCGCAAACTTGGCGAAGAACGCCGACTAGCAGCTAAGGTTGAAGCCAACAAATTACTGAACGCAGAATTCATAGAAGAAGCTCAGTACACCACTTGGCTTTCTAACGTAGTCTTGGTGAAGAAAGCCAATGGCAAATGACGAATGTGTGTGGACTACACGGACCTAAATAAGGCTTGCCCCTGCAATGCCTACCCCCTACCCAACATTGATCGACTCGTTGACGGTGCGGCAGGAAATAAAGTGCTTAGCCTTTTGGACGCATATTTTGGGTACAACCAAATCCCCATGGCTGTATCTGACATGCACAAAACCGCCTTCATCACGGACGATGCCAACTACTTCTATAGGGTAATGCCTTTTGGCCTCAAAAACGCTGGAGCAACCTACCAACGACTGATGGACAAGGTTTTCAGTCACCTGATGGGACAATGTGTCGAAGTGTATGTTGACGACATGGTTGTCAAGTCACCAAGTCACCACCAACATGCTGAGGACCTATCAGCAGTCTTCTCTGCGCTATGCCAATACAACCTTCGCCTCAACCCAAACAAGTGTGTATTCGGCGTCGACCGGGGTAAATTCCTTGGTTTTATGCTAACCCAACGCGGCATAGAAGCCAATCCCGAAAAATGCAAGGCCATCATAGAGATGCGCAGCCCCACTACCATCAAGGAGGTCCAACAGCTCATAGGCTGCCTCACAGCCATTTCCCGTTTCCTATCCAAACTGGCCGAACAAACCCAACCCATAGTCCAACTCTTAAAGAAATCCACCAGGTTCATGTGGACTGATGATTGTGAACAAATCTTTCAAAAATTGAAAACCACCCTCACCTCCCCACCTATCCTTCACAAGCCGGACACCCATCAACCCCTACTCGTATACATCACAGCCACCGACTACACCGTCAGCGCCGCGCTTGTCCAAGAAATAGAAGGCACGCAACACCTTGTCTATTTTGTGAGCAGAACGCTACAAGACCCTGAGACCAGATATCAAATGGTAGAGAAGTTGGCCCTATCTTTGGTCCACGCAGCATGCCGCCTACGCCCATACTTCCAAAACCACAGCATAACCGTTAAAATCAACTACCCAATCCAAAAGACATTGCAAAAACCAGATCTAGCTGGACGCATGTCATCATGGGTCGTCGAGCTGTCAGAATTCAACATTCGCTATGAACCACATGGCCCCATTAAAGCCCAATGCCTTTTAGACTTCGTCAACGACCTCCAGCACACACCCATAGAGGACCAGTGGACGCTTCATGTAGATGGTTCCTCAAATCCAAAAGGTGTCGGTGCTGGCATCATCTTAGAAGGCCCCAACGACATCCTCATTGAAAAATTCCTTCACTTTGCCTTCAAAACGTCAAATAATCAAGCCGAGTACGAAGCAATCCTCATTGGCCTTTCCCTGGCCCGCGAGGTAGGTGTCAAGAAATTAACATGCAAAACCGACTCCAAGCTCACTGTAGGCCATCTAAATGACAAGTTCCAGATCAAAGACCCCATCCTTCTACAGTATTACCATCTGGTCCGTGCAGTCATTCAATCCGCCTTCAAACAAGTCTGCATCGAACACATCCCAAGGACCGACAACATCAAAGCTGATATGCTCTTCAAATTAGCCAGCACCAAGTTAAAAAACCGTCACCGATCCTTATTACAGCAAACACTATCTACGCCCTCCATCACACACACTTGTCAAAATTTAATCCACGCCCCAACTGACAACGTCACCCCCTCCTAAAGCCATAACTGGACCACCCCCTATATCCAGTACCTCAAAACCGGCAACCCCCCTCAAGATGCGGACAAAACTTGGTTGGCTAAGGTCGCCAGGTACACCATGATAAGCGACGACCTCTACAAACGCGGATACGGCCAACCCCTTCTCAAGTGTGTCACGGAAGAACAAGCACAATATATTATTAAAGAGCTACACAAAGGCATTTGTGGCTATCATTCTGGCACACGCACCATGGCCACCAGAATTCTTAGAGCCAGATACTTCTGGCCGACTATAGAAGCAGACTACCAAGATTATGTCAGAAAGTGCAAACGATGCCAGAAACATGGCAACCTTATTCACCAGAAACAAGAACAACTACACCACATACTATCCCCATGGCCATTCGCTAAGTGGGGAATGGACATTCTCCGCCCCTTTTCACCGGCAAAGGGCAGGTCAAATTCCTAATTGTAGCCGTCGACTACTTCACCAAATGGATAGAAGCCAAGCTGCTAACTACCATCACGGCCCAGCAAGTTCAGCAATTTGTTTGGATGGATGTTATATGCAGATATGGTGTTCCACATACCATCATCACAGACAATGACCGACAATTTATTGACAAAGAGCTAGCCAAGTTCTACACTGGCCTAGGCATCAAGCACATCACAAGTTCTGTAGAACATCCACAAACCAATGGACAAGCAGAGGCGGCAAACAAAGTTATCCTCGTGAAGCTACGCAAGAGATTAGATATCGCAAAAGGTCGATGGCCCGAAGAGTTAGTAGAAGTGCTATGGGCTTACAGATGCACCCCTCAATCATCAACAAATGAATCCCCATTCAGCCTAGTTTATGGTGCAGACGCCATGATACCAGTTGAAATTAGCGAACTATCCCTGTGCCGAGAACTATACGACCCAACCCACAACCACCAAAACATGGCCATACATTTCGACCTTCTACCCGAACTCAGAGAAAAAGCCCAGATACGCAATTTAGCTGCCGAACAACGAGCTACCAGAAAATATAATGCAAACCTATGTCCACGATCATTCGCCATCGGGGATCTAGTATGGAGAATGGCCAGCAGTGCTAGAAAGAAGGATGGCAAGTTCTCCGCCAATTGGGACGGCTCATACCGCATACGCGAAGATGTAGAAGGAGGAGCTTATCGCCAGGAACACTTATCTAGGGAAGAGATTCCCAACACTTGGAATGTATCGCACCTCAAATTCTATTTCAGTTAAATGTATGCTACACTAAACCAAACACTTGTAACCTTGGGTATACTCTTTTTCCTCACCTGGTCTTTTCTCCCTAAGGAGGGTTTTGGCCAGGGAGGTTTTAACAAGGCACCCCTATTCAATAAACAAAAAGAAGGGTTCTCAACTATACAACTTTTCTACGTTTTACTCTCATATTCGTTTTAAGTTCCCCACCCTTACCACAAGTAAGCGGCCTGGGTCGAACACCCTTAACTTGTGCTTAATTCGTTTTAAGTTCCCCACCCTTACCATAAGTAAGCGGCCTGGGTCGAACACCCTTAACTTGTGCTTAATTCGTTTTAAGTTCCCCACCCTTACCACAAGTAAGCGGCCTGGGTCGAACACCCTTAACTTGTGCTTAATTCGTTTTAAGTTCCTCACCGTTATCACAAGTAAGCGGCCCGGGTCGAACACCCTTAACATACAATCGATTGTATCACACATACACCACATATCATCAAAACACGACATACATAATAACATACAGAATCTTAATCACATTTAAACACAAGTGCAAGAATGTACCAATATAGCGAAATGTACCAAATATTACAGACATAGGCTCAAATAATATTTTCGAATCAATTAAGACTAAAACCCTATTCTGCTACGACAGGTGCCACCTCCTCGGAATCGCCCGCCTTTTTCTCCTCCTCTGCCGCCTTCTCCTCCACCTCCTCATTCGCACTGTCCTCGTCCTCCTGGACCAGCTTCCCGTCAACAACGTCCTTATTCACATCGAACTTTGGATCCATTACGTCCACATCATGATGGAAAAAAGTCGCTTGACGCAATCCCTTCTCAAAACCATTGATATGTTCTTGTATAATACTATTCTTCAAGTCGTCAAGCTCTCCCATGGAACCATCATACTTCTCTTTCAACTCTTCATAATCTTCCTCCCACTCCCCTATTTTCTTGTTCAATTTTTCCTCTGAGTCCAAACAACGAACCCTCCACATTATCAACCTTTTTCTCTCTACCTCTCAACTCTCCTTCGCCTTCTCCAACGCAGCCTTCTCCTCCTCAAGCTTGTCAACCTTCCCCTGCAACTCCTTCACCCTTTCCCTACCCCCCTCCTTCACCTCCCTCTTATATAAAGACCTCACACGACGGCTCAATAAAGTCAGTATAATGAAAACCCCCCAGCGTTCAATAAAGTCCTAAGGGTCTGGGATAGGGCCCAGGCCCACTTACAGTCAAAGCCCAAGCCAAGGCCCGGCCCATAGAATAACCAGATATAATTAATGCTCTATAAATAGACGTGGACCCCAGTAATTAAAGGTACGCATTCATTAATCACAGATTTGACCTTCTGAGAGCTTTGACTTACTTGAGCTTCGGAGTCTCTTCTGCAGGTAACCCCTCCTGGGTTCAAGCTAACATGTACCAACCGGAAAGAGGCCAACTGAAGAGATAGCGGACTACATGGGTAAGGTGACGCTTGTGCCTAACTTATCTTGTTTGTTCTCTGCAGGAACAATTTCCAACCACCACACTTACTTTGTTACAAGATTCTTGTAACACCATCATGTACAGAGAGCAAGGATTCATAAACTAAAAGTGTACCGCTAGGGCAACAATGTTGGGAGATTGGTTCTTCTTAGCTTCCAAAATTTGTATCATTTATAATCAAAGCCATGTAATTTTCTGTCTTGATTTTGTTTTTGGTATTTTTAGTTATATGTGATAAAAAATAATCTCAAATCTACATATTTGCGTCAACCCTTTTCATAATTCCAAATCTCCTTAAATATATATAAATTTCAATTTTACCATGACAAAATTTCTATAAAATTATTTTTCATAATATTTTCTTAAGTAAAATCAATCCAACATATCAAGACCCAAAGTTAACGACTCTAATATCTATAACATTCAAAAGTAATTTCATAATTATAATTAAATTTGTTTATAATTCAAAATAATTGTTCTTACCAAATAGTTATTTGGTTTGCAAGTAATAACAAAACAAAGTTAAAAATATAAATCTTATTGAAACCTAATAAAGTATTATCAAAAACAATCAAAATACAAAAAGAAAAATGTGAACTAAATAAAATTTTCAATTAGTAGGACCGGTACAACTTTAAAATTCTCTCTAATAGAACCAAATAACTGATAATATATAGAAAATTTTTAGAGTAAGAAAACTTACTTTAAATCTATAAGTGGAATCCGTTTGTTGTACATGAAAAATGACATAAGATAATTACAGCTATTATAAAGAAAAGAGTAAAGTAGAGAGAAAAAAACTAAACGCAGAAAACATGAGAAAATGAAGAAAGAATAAATAGAAGAAGAAGAAGATAAGACCTACTCCTCTTGACCTTCCACGTGCATATTTACTCGCCGTTATCTCTTGTTCCTAGATGTAACATAGAAAGTGGATTATTAAATTAGGTTATTTAATGTGGAATGTGTAAATATTAACTACTATTTATTAGCTTCACTATCTTGAATTTATGGAGCAAAAGAAACGTAGATGAGCATGACGCTACACATTAACGCCCAATATGCATTTAATGGGAATGGAAAATGTACTATAACCGACGTAAGCAAATTAATGCCATTGCTATATTTTCAGATATTCATTTGCCCTCATTAATTTTAGCCTTTTCTCCATTTTCGATGAAGTGATCGTCTTAGTACTATTAGAATTTATATCTAATCTTAGATTAAAGGAACGACCACAGTGTCTCTCAACATTTTCCAGACAGAAGAAAGGATCTTAGTTAGAGTACATGAAATAAAAATAATTACTAAATACAAAATTTTATTGTATAAAACTAAAATATCTTTTATTTACTACTTTTACCAAAACAAATATTCTTGGATTAAACATAAATATCTTTATTTCATGTAGTATCTTATAATAGTCATTAAAATAAGATATTGCCATTGAGAGATTTTTTATTAGATTTTTAATTTCTAAATAGAAAAGAAAGAAACCTACCAGAAGACAGTATATGTGATTTGTTTGTATAGTTTTTGCATAACAAAAAGAGGTATAAGAAGAGAACAAAGTTTCGGGTTGGATTGAGATGGTTATTGTGTATTTAGTTTCTGTATTTTTGTTTTATATGTATGAAATTAACTTTTAAAAGTTAAAATTATGTAAATTTAGTTTCTTCAAACTTTAAAAATATAATAAATCATTTCAAAAAATTAAATTCGTGTATGTAATTAATAAAAGATATATCATATTTTTTGCAGGACATCTCTGTTTTGCGAAATGTATATCGTTATTCTTCATGATATTCAATTAAGTTCTATTCTTTCAATTCACACATGGAAGAAAAAGAATAAGAATTCATCTTAATCGACAATGTTAATTATATACGTGTGCTTCAATAAAATAGCCATCCTTCTCTTAAGCCAAAGCAATTCAGGTTCAGTATCTAATTTTTTCAATCACATGAACTGTCATGAAATCAATGGAGAGTGAAGACTATGCAATGGAAATAGTTACATAATCTAGCACATTATCCAAAACATAGTTCCCATGCTACATATAAAAAACTCTGTTCTTGTTAGTTGAGAAGAAAATGACAATACATAGAAACATTTTGTTACAACTCGAAGAACCAAACCATGCTGTTGTTAAAGCTGTAAGAGCCCTTAAGAGAAAATGGTCTTGCTTAATTAGAAATCCTAAAAGAACCTACCTAAATTCTACTATTATATATATACGAATGTCTTACATAAATTTTGGATGATGAAGGACACTGTTGTATGTACATAGATACGATTATGATTCAGTAGGTTAGTTCTTATCAATCACCCATTACTCATCCTAGCTAACAGTTAAGCCACCACTACGTAGAGGTAGGTAGGTTAAATACCACCTTGTTTTTAACACAGCTAGACAAACTATAAAGAAACCTGGACCATATATTCAAGGGGTAATTAAAAGATACAACTTGGCCATGCTTTCTACATATATATCTCAGAATTTTCAACCAAACACTTATTTGTACGTTCTCAGGTAATTAGCATGAGAGAGGCTCCACCTTCTTCCTCTTCAGGAATTTCGAAGGGTTCTGATCTGGTGGGTGCATGAATTTGCAGTTTGGACAAGTAGGAGATGACTTGCACAGCATTATCAACATGTGACACCTCATACAAACCGTTGCAATCATCTCCTTCTGATCTCCCTCTGATGATAACCACGACGGAGAACGACTTAAAGCACCTGAATCATCCATTTTATTACACTTGCTTGATTCATTCAACAGATCATGCTCACCAAAAGTGTTCCTGGTGGAACCAAAGTTCTTCTCATTTATGTCAAAGCTTTCTTCTTTTTTCTTCAGCGACAGCTCCAGGTCCAGGCTCATTTGACCAAGTGATGGCGCTTTAGGATCAGAGTTTCTTCCCAAATCTGGTGTCTTCACCATACTCAGCCCTGACTGCATCACAATAGTTCAACTTCAGATTAACTCGTTTCAACCAAAATAAGTAGACAAAGCTAGAAAATCTTTTGTAGCAACATTAGATAATGATCATACATGACCTTAAACATAAATTTAAAAGCTTGATCCAGATTTTTTTGTGTGGACTCATCAGTAGAAAGTAATCATCAGAAGAAACACCCCAGAAGAAAGCTTTGTATAAAGTTTAACATACATATATAATACCTGAATAGTGAGGTACTGTCGCAATTTATGGGAAGGTAATGGTGTCTCGAGGTGGAGCTCTATACCAAAGATGGATTTTCGTTGGTCTGCATCAGTTGGGTGAATCTTGAAGAATTCTTCAGTGAGAGTCTCCTCTTGCCACTTTCTCTTCCTTGGTGGAGATTCAAATTCTGCAGGAACTTCTGTTATGGGGGTTTCAGACAACGCTTTGTGAAAGGAGACCATAGTAACTTGAATAATGAAGAGTGAGCGAAATGTGTAAGGGGTTTAGGTGGTTATATAGTAGTTGGCAGAAGTTAAAGGTAGAAGTGTCAAAATTGGTGGTCTTTACCTATGTACGTGCGAACTGTGACATGCTTTTCAAGTTGGCTAACCTTTCATAGTACACAGTTTCACAACTTAAGTAACAAGTTATTTATTATAGATCAAAACGTTACGAGTTCGATTTTACTACTATACCTCATTCTTGCGTAGCAAAAATGGGTTCATGCACTTTCCTGCTTCCAAAGTACCCTTGTGAAGAGTTGGGCTCAAGATCATATCATAAATGAATCTTCATTTCACCTTTAAGAACCCTGACACGTAACTCCACGCCTACTACATTTAAAACTTAATTTTATCAGATTAGCACATCTCAAGTTTTAACCAATGCTTACTTAGTCAAAAGAAAAATATCCATCAATGCATTAAAGATACACTTTAATACTCCTCTTCCATCTATTAAAAATAATTTAATTATTCATTTAATATTTTTAATTTCGTGCAATAAAGAAGTATATTTTATAAACTATACAGTGTCACATCTTAATGGAGATGATTTCTAGGATTGAAGATAAAATATTTTTGAATAATAACGTGAAATAATATTTTAAAGTTAAATTTTGTTTATATTTAAGTTCATTAAATATGACTTTTTTTTATATAGAAGCTCAGAAAAAATATAATGATATAATTTCACCACCTAATCAATATCTATCATTTTCTTTTTCTTTCCTTTTACCACATCATATTGTCTAGGTTTTTTCTCCCCAAGTATTATTTAGCATTTTGGATATCTGAGTATAATTATTTTATGTGATACATTATGGTTTTTAATAGAATGGTGATAAACATGCAGACTTTTATTTATTATTTGTGTTATGATGGTGTTGGACATATATATTTATCTCTTGATATAAAATAATGAAAAAAAAATCAATTTAATTAACTGAGTCAAGTAGTAATGAATGGCTTTTACAAAACTATGTGACTATTTTTAGTATAAGTTGCAGAAGAAGAAAATAAAACGAGAAAGTAGTTAAACTGATCGTAATTGAATTGAATTGAAATAAATAAAATTTGGTCGTGTATGATATGACTGGCTATAAATTAATTTGGTACTTATGATTATGAAAGTCGGTGGGAAAGGAGAAGGAGGATATGTATGGCACGGGTCATTAATGTTTAGAGTCTATACAGTTGAAGGGAAGGTCTCAGATCACAATGCTTCTTTAATGTCGATAATAACTCCAACTTCCCCAATTAGTTCATTATAAGAAGAAAAACAACACAGCAAAATTAGGTTATGAGAATCATAAAACTCTTAGGACTTTAGAATAACAAATGTTGCTTACATTTATACTCAAGCAACAAACCACTCAATCTATGATGAAGTCTATTAATGTACTCACTGTATTTTGTTGAATTTTTTTAAGAAAACATGTTCACAAGGTAACTATTTATTGTTATCAAAATTGAAGATTTTTTTTTTCTTCTTATAACCTCTTTATTTTTCTTAATCTGATAGTTAATTAATTTGCATGTTTATTATAAAAAATGAAAATTAATTTATAAAAAATAGTCTATATTAATCTTATAAAATTCGTTTATAAAACGAGTTTTATATTTATACCGAAAATTCACTTTATCATTATTCGATATACATTTCCGAGTGTGAGATCAGATTTAATGACCGGTTTGATACTAAATGACACGATTGTTTTAAAAATTGGACTTTAAGTTTAACTGAATCTTACAACGTCGGTTTGTAAAATAAAATTTACATCCATTTATATATTATAAATATGTCTTATCTATATGAGATCTTGAATAAAAATATTAAATTTAATAAATATTATATTAAAACAACAATAAATCATGTCTTTTCTTTATCTTTATATTAAAAAATTAAGAAAAATAGAAAACAAGTTTCCTAATAATATTACATTGTGGTAATTGTTTATATTCTCAAGACATATTATAATAAATTTTTTGGGATCAAGCTTGATTAAAAAATTCACCATAAAAAAAATATTGTATTAAAAAGTAAGTTAATAAAGATTTGGTCTGGTAAACGGTCTCTATTTCAAATTCAACGCTGAATGTGTAATAGTCAAATATTTAGAATAAAAATATTATGGTTTACAATAATGCTAATTAATTTGCAATATCAAGATTGTGTATGATATTGAAAATACTCCTTCCTTTCATCTCTATAATAACTGCACTTGAAGGTTCTCTCGTGCAAAATTAAGAATTACTATGAATATATTTCATCTTAAGACAGCTTTATTAAAATGGTCTCACTCTTTTAAGAAATACATGATTTTGACTGAAACAAAAATAATAATAATAATTTGATAAGAAATAAAATAATAATATTTTATTGAAAAGGTGGAAAGTTAAAATTGAAAAGTGGGAGAGTATGATTTCCTTTCACAAAAATTCACAAGGCAATGTTAATGGATAGTGTTTAAAATTTTTGAGAAGAATTGTAGTTTACTCAATCAAAAAGTTCAATGTGATAGACACCCTTTTCAGCCATTACTCATGGATGACATATGCTATTTAACACATGTGAAGTAAAGACTCTCAACCCCCTCACCATTAAATCAAGCAGGTCCTAAAATGAATGGAAATTTATTAACTGTTCCTTCTCTCTCCCAAATAAATGTTCAGAACAACCACTACCCTTCTCTTCTCTTGTTGCTGCAGCTGTATTTCATGTTCATATTACTCTCAACATATTTTTTTTCTTGTATGTATTTGTCTCCCTCAAAAACCCAAACACTTATGTCAATGTTCAACCAAGTAAAACACAATGAGACAAATGTAGGATTGTACGTGGTTCAACATAGTGTACACGAAGTAATGGGTGATTGCATGCATGCTGTGTGGCTTCAAATACAATCTAACGTGTCATACTTTAGTTGAAAATACTACTTTGATTCTACATGTCATAAACCGTTTACTTGACTTTCACACCTAGTAATAAAAACTCATGAATAATATTTTCTACTTTCTTTTAAAGACTAAATAATAAGATATTACTACTTTAAAAATATAAGATACCCCTTTATATAAAAATAATAATCAACTTTTATGTGAAAAAAAAATCATGTGTTAAAAAAACTGTTTTCTCTAATGTGATTCAAGAGGGTAAAACATTTTATTAAATATAAATTGCTTTTATAACTTCGTAGATAACAAAATCATTTTATTAAAATATATAAGACTAAATTATAACTTTTTCTGTTTCTTGTTTTTCGCAATTTTAGTCCCTTATTTTTAAAAATAGCATATGTTGTCCTATTTTCAAATATACAACCACTTGTTTATTTAGTTTTTATATATTAATTAATTAATTTTTTTTATAGTAACTTAAATTTTTTAACTTAATACTTACATCACAAATCAATAACTCAGTATTACCTCTCTTGTTACTAATTACATGTGCATATTCATCATAATATTATTGTTTTAGTTATTACTTGTAATATCATCCATGTACATAATATTAAACTGATCAATCACACTATTTGATTTCACCCATTTTTTTTTTCTGACAACAATCATAATTACGAATTATACATCAATCAATATATCTTATAATAATCATAATATTTAAGTTATTGGGGAAACATAGTTACGTAGACATGTCAATTTGGCCCACTTCACATGGTTTGACCTGATTAACATGGGTTAGGGCCAAAACTCACAAGGTCAAAAAGTTTTCTATTGAAAAAGTCCACAAGACCAATATACCCACAAAAGTCCTACAGGGCAAGGCCAACTAATAACGTTAACTTTCCCAAACTTTTATCTTTTCTGATTCTCAACTTTAACTTGTTTTATGTTTTAGTAGTTTTGTGCTTGTTTTACATCTCTCCTTTTAATTGTTTAAAATAAGTTAATAGAAAATATTTATGGTGGAGGAAAACAAGCAAGACTCAACGAAATATGATTGGACAAGAAAAAAATGAATTTTACGCAACTACATGCATTGGCGCCAGCGAAATCACGCCTAACTCTACAATATCAGAGAGTAAACATAACTGCATAGTTGCATCTCGTTGGGGGATAGAACAAGGGTGTTAGGTGCCAAGAGGCTCGTTGGGTGAGACAACCACTACAACAAGTAGCATCGGACGGTACAAGGCGACGCCTGGTGGTGGCTAGGAAGATAGTTGTTGCTTCGCAAATTTAAAGAGTGTGCCCAACAATACTAAGATGGTGTCAGACACCGACGATATTGTGTTGTCAAAAATAGGTATTTAATCATGCTTCTCGTGAGGATTTTGAGAGATTCCTCATTTTGCATGAAGAGACTTCACCTAAGATGCTTGGAGAGGTTGTTATCGGTTGTTATGAGTGTTGAGAAGTCTCCCTCTCCTCCTTGAAGAGGAAGATGGGTTGGAGATTGGATGTTGAAACATAAAGGAGAGGCACAATTAAAGTTTGGAGTAGTTGTTCGGTGCCTTGGGAAAAGGTTTTCATCTTCTTTATGCTTTTAATTTCTTCTCTATCCCTCTTCAATTTGTATACCCTAAGTTCTCCACCATAGAGAGCTAAACTTATTTGTTGATATTAGATGTAATAAACTGAATCTTGTATATTTTTTTATGTTAATACATATGTTTTTTCATTTCTATGTTTAGGGTACTCGTGCCTGCTTATAGCTACGGATAAAATTTGCGATGGATAGTTAACGGGTAACAGGTATTTTATTACCCGTTCATAAACAGGTACTATTCATACCCGTAGATACACATCTACCTACAAAAAGTTAAAATTTAAATTTAATTTATGTTTTCTAAGTTAAATTTAATTAAAATTAAAATTTAATTCATATTTTATTTTATATCTCTTTTTAATTTTATTTTAAAAAATTATAATTTTTTTTTAAATATTCATAGGTATCTACGAGAGTACTTGCGGGTTTTAAAATACTCACGGTTATGGTATTTGGCAGGTAAATGGGCGGTTATGGGTGGATTTTTTTGTTAAGGGTCGGGTCACTATTTGTGCTAGACCCGACCCATTGTCATCCCTATCTATGTTAGTATTTGATTTTTATGCTTAATATTGGTTGTGGCTTACCCACGACTTGTCTATGGTTCTTAATGTGTTGAAAAGTGACTTTTAAACCTAAAACTGGAATTGAATACCTAATGGAGCTTGTATCTAGTGATAGAACATGATTCATTAGTAATATTAAGACTCTAGAACTTAATGCATGATTTCACTTGTTGATGATCCAAGGGATTAGCCTTTGATGAGTTATCATAGGCTCAAAGTCACTGGAATAGGATTTGAATATTTTTTTTTTGTGAGTTGATTTTAACATAAAATTGGAATTGAGAAATTAGTGAATGCATGAGAATGAAATGGATGAAATATAGTCTTGACAATTGTAAATACTATATGTTAAATTCATGTTGCACATCAACTATTTGAAAATAAAAAAGGGTTTCTTTGTATTTTTGTGAACTGTGATCTCTAATTGTGAAGTGCATCTATTGTCAAGTATTGCACAAATCACTTGAGAGATGACGATATTTATCACTTGTTATGTTGCGAATAAGGATGTCAAAAAAATCTGTACTTGTGGGTATTCACGGATAAAACCCGCAACAGGTAGAAAATGGATATTGAAAATGGATATCCGCGGATAACGGGTACGAGTATTTTTTTATACCTGTATGTTAATGGGACGGGTACGAGTATTATAGTATCTGTACCCATGGATACTCGTACCTGCTATACTCTAATTTAAATTAAAAGAAAATTATTAAAACATTAACATATTGACTTTAAATGAGTTATTTTTTATCAATTGGTTTTAAAAAATCTTCATTTATTTGTAAACTATCATTCAACACTATTTAAATGAGTTATTTTCACTTTGTTTGAAATTTATAAAGGTCATGCATTGTATTTTTATTTGAATTTATGGTTAATTTTTTTTATTAAATATTAAAATTTTCTTTTGTAAATATCTGCGGGTACTTGTGGATATTAAAAAAATATATGGGTACTCGCATAACAAATATTTGCACGGTTGACATCCCTAGTTGCGACCAGTGCACTTGTCGTACGCAAGAATCATGTAATTTTTTTTTTAAAGTCTTGTATTTGTTTCATGCTCAACATAAAGAATAGGCCTTTACTATTTAATGTCCTAGTTCAGGATCAGTCACACCAACAAGTGTAATGTAGTGATTCGACTATAGTACCAAATGTCATATCGACAAGGAGTTGATCAACTTCTGGTAAAAAACTCGTGATATATTTTGGATTTGTTAAAGGTAGATGTTTGGTTTTTAGAAGGATAGTGATCCAAATATGACCCAAATAAACAAGGTGTGTTTCACTCTTCTATTCTTATGCACACTTATTGTTTCATTGGTTTATCAACATTCATTCAGTGTTCATAGAAGTACACTAATCTAATCATGGGTCCATGTTTAGGTCACCAAGACCTAAAGACATTCGAACTTGGTGTGATGTCTCACCCTTAACGAATGAACTCTTTGCATTAATGATTAAGACTCTTTACACCAATTGAGTCATATAGGGACATGTATGCCTCCTACCAGCCTTAGATGACTCAATTGGATCTATAAGATGAGTTAGCTTTCGCTTAACTCAAGTTATATATGCAACGAATGATTGATCAGTTCATCACACATGAAACCCGAATTGAATCATTAACACATGAACAAGTAATTGAAATAAACAGTAAAACAATACCATTCCATAAGTTCAGAAGAGCTACATCCAATCCCAACACTTAGAAGTTTAGCAACTTATGATGATTCTAAGAATTGATCTTAGGAGAAGCAACACCTTCCTTATGTCTCCTCTAGCTTAAGAATTACAATAGAAATGGAAGAGAGAGACTTTAGAGATAGAAACTAAATGTACAATGGAACTCTTAATTTATTTCTAGATGAAATACAGAGGGGTTTTCCCTTTAATTTATATAAAAATGTAGGCTAGTTGTAGCTATAATCATGGTGGTCAAGCTTGTGAGTTTTCCTTCCATGGAAGGTTTCCTTGAACCTTGAGTGTTGGTTTTGGCATTTGATCACAAAGCTTTCTTCGATGGTGGGTTTCCTCCACGGTTGAGCTCCAAAACATGGTGCTTAAGGTTACTTCATAGAGATTTTTTCTTCGTGTGGCTTAAGCACCATATCCTCTACTTGAGTTGTTGAGGCAAAATTTGAATCTTTTTGAAACTGCCTTATAGTTACTTATGCTGTAATTTTGTAGCTCAAGCCATTTTTCTATGTTTCTTCAAATACTGTAGAAATTCATAAAAAATACATTAAATTGTCATGCATGAACATATCCAAATGCTTTAAGTTAAATTTAGATGAAAGGGGGGTAAAAACCTTAAGATATTCAATAAAATTAAATTAGATAAGTGTTAAAATGCATGTGTAAAATAAATAAAATGAGTACTTATTAGTAAGGAAAGAGTTATTTCTTAAGTGAACTCGCATCACTTGAGCAAAATCAACTCCAAAGGAGAGAGAATTGTGTTGAGAACTGTTTTCGTTAATCCATATGTCATAACTTGGGTGAAAGCCAATTGAACAACCATTACCTTATGTGAATGAAATTGTCCAATGTAAGAAATGATTGTTCATCACATAAGTAACAACTTGATGCTCGAGAAAACAAAAAATTAGTAGATATACAACAACTTTACAAAACCAATTTAACTATTTTTAATTATATTTTAACTCCAATAAAACCTATGTTTTATCATTGAGTTAAATAATGATATATCAACTCTCAATATTCTAAAAAAAATAGGTTTAATTACTCGTATGGTACCTACCCACTTTGGGTGAAGTGTGTCAAATTGGTACCCTGCGAAAAACAAGTGTCAATTTGGTCCCCAAATAAGTTTAAGTGCATCAATCAGGTCCATCCCGTTAGATTCTCAGAAATAGTGTTAAGATTATGGTGATGTGGCAATACAAAATGATATGTGTCATTGATTGAAGAACATGTGTAAAAAAATATAATTGTGCAGTGTTACGTGTACAAAGTATTTAATGAAACCTGAAGTGTGAATTTGCCCTAAATCATTCATGGCTGTTAGCATCTTCTTCCTTTCCTTTTCATTTCTGGTTCAAACTTGAAGAGGTGGTTTTGTGGTTCATGCTTCGTACCTTAAGAGGTGGTTTTTAATCAATTTTTCAATGTCTCGCAGTGAGGGATGTGTGTGTTCTTCGTGGGCATCACAAAAGAATAGTGTATCCTGCCTTATTGTTTCGTATAGGGGTGTGGGTGGAACACCAATTTGCTATTGTGGGGAGGTTGTAGTGTTGAGAGTTGCTAAACAATTAAGAATTATGGAAAGCAATTTCTAGGTTGCCTTAACTACAAGGTATGAATTATTGTGATAATTTTTTGTTTCCATAATCTGTGTTTGTGGTAAGCAATTTATGGGTTTCATTTTCTGGAAGCAGCAAAGTGGTGGCAATGAAGAATCTAAAGGATGCAATTATTTCAAGTGGTTCAATGAAGACAATGGGGAAGAAAGAGATGCAACCATAGGAAGACAAAGGAGAAAGATCTACGCTCTGGAAAAATTAGTTTTAGTGTCTGAAAAAAGGGTTAAATTTTTAATAGGGGTTATGTGTTTTCTAGGTTTCGTTAGTGTAATATTGGTTTGTAAGTTGTACAAAATTTGTTGATATCTTGTAAAACTGGATGCAGTAGTGGTTTCGAAACTATGTATTTTGTTTTTGTTATTGTAATGGATTTTTATTATGGAATGAATTGAGAGTTTCAGTAAGTTCTTGTGTAACTTTATTTGAAGTAAATTTATGGCAAAGAAGTTTCACGTGGACCTTGTAACCAAAATATTTGGTACGCAATATAAGATTGATAATAAAGAAGTCATCTTGCAGTAATATATTGGCTGGATCATTAAAGTCAATTTGTGCATAATAAGGCAACATCATATTCATCCAAAATGCATCTTAATATTGTTCTCCTAAACACAAAAGTTGCTAATTGAAGTGGGTACCAAATCGATGTTCAAAATACATAATGCTAAACAAAATCATCTCCTAAGGATTTCAATACATAACAAGGTTCTTCCAAAATATCCCAAAATACAACACCAAATAAAGTACAAAATGACATTACAAGCTTCTTCAAAAGTCTTCATGGATTCAATATTGGGCCCCTCCTATATGACATTTTTTTCTCTATAGGTGGTTGTTGTAGTTGATTGGGTTTGATGGACTACAGTACTCTAACTTGTTTGTGTGGGAAGAATGTGATTTTGTGTTTCAGGTGGTAGGGTTGGCTGAGTCGAAGTAATTTGACTTGGCTTTGTGACTTGAGTAGGCTGACTTGCTTGAGCGGGCTGACTTCCTTGAGTAGGCTGACTTCCTTGAGGATCTTGACCTGTTGTGGTGCTTTGTTGTGTACCAGATGGAGCAGTTTGTTGTGGTACAGGAGTAGCATATAGGCAATTAGTTTTGTGGTCAACTTGTCTACATAACCCACATTTTTTACGTGTTTCACCTTGCCTCAGTTCAGTGTCGTCCCTCTTCAATTCCCATGACTCCAATCTTCGTTTCTTTTTCGTTCTTCCTGGCAAGACCCTCTCAGTAGGAAGCAAAACATCATAGGCAGAAGTCATTTTCCATAGATGAGGACCGTTGACAAGGTATATTAGTGACAAATATGTCTCTTCATAAGTTGAGGCAAGAAATAATTGTGGAAGGAATTCTTTTAGCATTCAGATTTAAAAATCTAATTGTAGTGAGTGTGTGGCAGCATGGAATTGTTGTTGTGGTCCACTTTCTGCTGCTGCATTCTTGTTTATCTATGTTAACCACAAATTTTTCTCCAATCATTGACCTATGGTTGACCTCAAACAGTCTTTGCCCTGACCAACTGCTATTAGTGAAACCATACAAAATCAATTTACATTAGAACTGACATAAATCATTAGCAGAATAATGTAATTAGAAGTATTACCTTGGAAGCCAATATTTAGTCTTTGTGGCCTCCTTTTCCATTCTATTCTTAATTCTTAGGCAAATGGAACCTTCAAATATATTAATTTTCCTTCTATTGCTTGCCCATCTCTTCATGAGATAAATCCGAATTTCTTCCATCATGCTTATAATTGGCTTGCTCCTTGCATTAAGTATTGTATTGTTGAATCCCTCAGGCATATTATTCACCAGTGTGTCACATGTAGGTTTGGCTGCGAATCTTGACCTCGACCAAAACCTAGTTTACAAAAGAAATTTGACTTTAAAAACATATCTAATGTATACAATAAAATATAGCAATTAGTAAGACATGCCTTGGGAAGATGGCTATCAAGTGTTTGAAAGTGTCTAGATTGAGTTCTTTGATTTCCCTCATCACTGCCTCCCATGCTTGAGGATGTGTCCAGTATGCTGCTTTCCATAACAACAACTTCAGATTCTTTTGCAGGAAACTTTTTCCTGAAATTTGAATAGATGTGTTTGACGCAGAACCTTTGGTCCACACCAGGCAAGAGTTCTTGCAATCCTGGGAGCAGTCCCTATGAAATGAGTGTTAAACAATCCATTACTATAAGCACAACAGTGGCAAAGGAATTCTAAACATGTGAAAAAATTTCCAAAAAACTTACTTTTTGTTGGTTTGAAATAAATGTATAAGTGGAACACACTTTAGGCCCACCAAGTTCTCCAATCATTAAATCTAGAAACCAACTCCATGTTTCCTTATTCTCAACTTCAACTACTGCGTATGCCAAAGGGAGCATTTGGTCATTTCCATCTCTTCCTACAATTGTCAATAGCTCACCACCATATTTGCCATTCAGAAAATAGTCATCCACACCAATGATGGGCCTATAAGACACAAAGTTGTCTTTGCAGGCCTTCAGACAAACATAAAGTCGTTTGAATATTGGGTTCCCCTCATTCTCCTCAACATGAACTTTAACAATTGAACCGGATTAGACCTTAAAAGTTTATGTGCATAATCATAAATTTGTTTATATTGTTCCTTAAATGATCCATCAATGTTTATATATGTCATTGTCCTTGCCCCAAAGGTCATAGACCTAGAAACACCAATGTTCCATTTCCTACCTATCTTGTTTTTCAAGTCAGTCAATTTCACACTTGGATTGTCTCTTAATGTCTTCTCTAACAGTCCACTCAACCATTTAGAAGTCATTAGCCTAGCATTGTGCTTGTTGATAATTTTCCTCAATTGCCAAGTACTTTGAATAGCCTTATAAGCACAATAAACATACCACTTGCACTTACCTTTCGCGCCTAAACATTTAACACAAATTCTTCTTTTATCATTTCTAGATATTTTCAACTTCCTCCCACTATGCACCTCATAAGTTCTTATTGCCTCAGTGAAGTGTACCTTTTCTGTGAAGTAAGTCCCAACCTCCCAGTTGTAGTCCTCTATATTTTTGGGCTGAGAAAATATACCAAAGCTACCATATCTGTCTCTATCTTCGTCACTTGTATCACTGTCTAATGTTTCCAACTCCCATTCGGTATTAGAGAATCCTCTTTGATCCATATGTTTAAGCTTGGGCTTTTGGCTAGATTAACTTCTCACTCGACCGACCTCATTTTCTTTAATTCTAACTTTAAATAGGTCATCTTCCACTGCATATCCTTCATTATCAATAGATAATTCCTCCTCAGATTCCTTCCAAATATGTACATCAAACTCATCATCACTGTCACTATTTACATCAAACTCCTCCTTAGACTCCTTAACATCCTCTTCCACAGAGACCTCTGCACCACGCTTAGTGAACACACCAACATCTACATCAGTTGGATCAACTGTAATTCCACCCTCCAACCCAACTCTTCAACAGATTTATTCTCACCTTCTACCCCAACCTCTGGATCACATCCAATTCCAGATTCCTCTCTAACCTCTACAACACCTATAATCCCAACCTCCATATCAACCTCTGGAGTAGCTCTAATACCAGAATCCTCTCCAACCTCTGCAGCATCTGCAATCCCAACCTCCACATCAACCTTTTGAGCATCTCCAATTCCAGCATCCTCTTCAACCTCTGCACCAGCTACAATCCCACCACCTTCCATACTAACTTCTGCATCAGTTGCAACCTCATTAACACAATATTCCAACAAATGAACTATTTGACGTTCGACACCATGTGTACAACATAAAGATGCACTTGGCCATTCAATATGCCAATATTCACCATATGGCATGCACCTTTGTCATCATTTATCAATTCCAACCTTCCTTCCAACACATAACCTCACCCCACTGGGTACCACATCTCCTTCACATTCACATATCCTATTTCATTCAAAATTGATAATATTTCAAAGTAGCTCTACCTGTCTAGGTCACATGCAAGAGTATTGGTCTCACCCATGTATTCCAATGAGCCATCATTGATAAACTCAACCCATGGTGGAAGACAACTTCAAAATATGGCTCGACCATCTGTGAACTATAAAAAAGCCCAAACAATAATACTAAATTTACAATCAATACCACCTACATACCGATAAACACTTTAAAATGGGGGACCACAACTAAAACACTGTCACTTTCACACAAACAGTGGACCACCACTAACATCAAATTCATTAAACAAATACAGACTGAACCGCATTACAAAAAAGGGCACATTGAAACTACAAACGCATATAAAACCACAACCCTAAACAATACCATCAGACCAATTAAAAAAAATGCATACGAATAAATAAACCCTAAAAGCATCACATGAACACAATCAAGCACAGAGGTGGCTAAGCTTCAATAAACACACCTTTGATCCAAAATGCACTGCTCTACGATGTCAATCACACCTTCAGATAACGATTTCAGTATCGAATTGAAGAAAATCCCAAATCGCCTCTGCCTCTGCCAGCTTCTCACTTCGCTTTCTCCTTTGCTCGAATAACGACCTTAATTGGAAATACCCATTTTAATATTATCAATACAATTTAACTAATTTCAATAGTTTCAATTTTTTATTTGCAATTCCACGTCACAAATTATTTAAATACTACATGTCCAAAAAATGCGTCAATGGACTACCTTAATAAGTCAACATTAATGATTTTAACGAAAATGGACTTGATTAATGTACTTAAATTTATTTGGGGACCAAATTAACACTTTTTTTTTTCGTAGAGTATCAATTTGACACACTTCACCCAAAATAGATACCGTACGAGTAATTAAACTAAAAAAATACAATTCAACCATTAGAATTCCAAACTCAATTCACCAATTTATTATAAATTACTTCAACATACAATTTTAGAAATAATTTCAAACAATGTTTAACCTAGATCAACTCACCTTAATTGATAGTTGTTTTCTTTCCAAGCAAAAGCTATCCAAACTGATCTCCCAAGGTCCACAAATATTGATCAAGAACAAAACTAAACAGAGAAAAAAAAAATCTCAATTGGTTGAACATGTGAAATCCTATATATTCACATATGAAAATAAAGCGAAAGAAAAAAAAAAGACAAGAAAGTTTTAGAGTAAATGGAGAAATTTAGCTTAAAGCAAATTTTGATGCGATAAAGTTTATTTATTTAAAGCTACCTACCGGTATGAGAGATATATTTTAAAAATAAATAAAACAAAAGTATCAGAAAGTTAGAGAAAAAAATATATGAACAATAATAATTTCAAGACAAATTAAGATTTAGGTATAAATAATTTAATCATTATAATTACATTTTATACAATTAAACATAATTTAAAATTTTAACCTTTCGTCTTTTTTAACTCATCTTTCATCTATAATTATATATAAAGGAATTGATTTGGGTAATTGTTCGATAATCTTTGGTATACACATTTTTCATTATCACTTTTATTTTTATTAATATAAATTATTTTATTCTTTAAAATTTATATTTACTTTTTATAATTATTTTTAAAAAATATATAATTTATAAATCTAGTAATATTTTTATTTTAATAATAATTAAAATAATTATTTTTTTATCTTTATATAATTATAAGGTAAAAGTGACACATGCGTAAAAGCGCATGTTTTTCTGCTAGTGAAGAGAAAGTAGGATTCTTGCATTATGTATTGAGAATTATTTCTTCCTATAAAACAAACTTTACAGAAATATTGTGTCACTTATATTCAATTACAGAACATTGTTGGTATAATTTTTAGTTCAGTAATTACAAAAATCAATAAACTTAAACTAGTAGTTTTTTATTGAACGATAAGTTAACCATCATATTCGTAACTCTGTCAGAGAATCCATCCAAATAAGGACACAATATAATATCCAATTAACAAAAACACATAATCAATAGACCGCAAAAAAATGAAAAACTTTTTAACTATATTGTTACCTAATCATTAAATATTTATTTTATAATTAATCATCGATTTCTTATCGATTTCTTAAGTAAAGTTAGAGAGAGTCCAAATAGATTGCTAAATTAACATCATGAATGTTATTGTTACTTGTTATTAACATTCCTGTCGCACTCATAGTCACTTATTTTTTAAGTGCCGCCCAAAGATCTCTCATTCTTAAAAGGTTTTCCTTCTCACTTAATTGTTACTTTTAAAGTTCAAAATAATATTAGTTATTCTTTTAATACTTTTATTCTCATCTTTTACTTAAATTTTAATAAGTTTGCATATATTTACTACATTTATTGTGACTAGAGAACTTTATGATATTTTTTTTAATTTCAGTTTTTTTCTACATAAAAAGACATTTTTTAAGGCTTAATTACTAGTTTAACCTCATTTTGGTTGAACAATTTTAAGTTTCACTTACCTTTTTTTTCAATTACATCTCAATTTTTAAATTTTTTTTAATTAGGTCATTTTTAAAAACAAATTATTAATAGTTTTAACTGTATACAATGTGTCAATATGTGATTTTTTATAATTTTTTTAATTCATTTTTCATTTTAATTTTTTTTGTGTAAATTTTGTTGTTGTCATGTCTCTAGTGTGACATATGTCATAATACTACCACAAGGTAAGATAGTGCCATGTGTTAGTGTTGTGATTTCAATTTGTCCCATTTTTTTTTTCAAAATGGAACAATATTGCCCCACAACAAATTGAGACCAAATTTATTATTTTTCTAAATTTTATACTGATATTTTTATTAAAAATTTCTTTTTAACATAGTACATTATTTTATATTATTAATCCATGTTTTTTTATAAGATTAAAACTAATTAAGTATAAATGATTTTAAAAAAAAGATAGTATTTGAAACTAATATATTATTAATCCATTTTTTCATAAAAATAAATTAATTAATAACATTTATACAAATAATGAATTCGGTTCTCTTTCAATTAGGACAAAATTTATTATTTGTGTAAATGTTATATTAATATTTACACTAAAATTATTACAAAAATATGATTAACAAAACAATGGTTAATAATATACAATAATGTAGTATGTTAAAAAGTCATTTTTTAATAAAATATATCAGTATAACATTTATGCAAATAATAAATTTTATCTCAAGTTGGAGATGGACAATATTATTCTATTTTGAAAGAAAATATAGGACTAAATGGAATCAAAAATACATATATAAGGACTAAATTGAAATCATGACAATGATACTTGACACTAACACATTACATTGTCTTGCCACGTAGTAGTGTCAATGCCATATGTCCATCTAGGGACCTAACATGTGGACAAATTTTTTTTTTCAAAAAAAAATTAATTTTTTTTTCAAAAAAAAATTAATTTTTTTAAAATTTAAATATTTTAGAAAAAAAATATCTATTGACACATGACATGCTGTTAATATTTTTTTTAAATTACCAAATTAATACATTTTTCCAAAAGTTTGGATGCAACTGAAAAAAAAAAGTTAAGTGTGTAACGTCCCATTTAAGTAATAACATAATTAAATGAAACATTACTATAAATAATAAAAGAGCAAGGTCAAGGAGTATAAACGTTACTCCTTACAATTATCCAAGAATACTTAGAAGAAAAACTAAGGCACACCACGATGTCAATAACAAGTCAAAAAAAGCAGTTTAACAGTATTAAAGTAATCGCTCCAAGAGCAAGGAAATACATAGGCTATAGCCTTAAAAGAGGATTCAGAAAAGGTGGGGTTCGACCCAAGATAAGCTATGCAGCGGAATCTCCATTACCTTGTTGACCACGAGGAGTTCTCACATCTGCTCACACCAATAAATTGATGATCATCGCAAAATGAGAAAGCCACACACAGAATATACAAACAAGTAGAAAGGGTAAGTTAGAATAGAAAAATGATTCATCATACCATTGCATACAATTTTATAGCCAAAGATACATACATCAGCCAACCATGTGAAGATTCGCAAACAAGACACTATGACTCAAGACACGATTATCCGGATACATATAATTAGTCGGATTCACTGGATGTTTGCACTTGTGATGACTTCTACTACTCTAAAGAGCCAATTGCCAATGGGTTTCACCCTACCACTCACAATGTTAGCCTTCAATCATCTAAGGCCATTATCTTGCCAAAGACTAGGGCCTCCTAGTACTCTCACCACTTGAGTTAGTACGCTCTACATGAGACTAATTGACTCTTTAGAGTGTTAGGATACAATCCTTACTTGAATCCTTACTAAATTATATAACGAGGCACCACCACGAACTTTGTGGAATTACGTCCTAACCAATGAGGCACCACCTCGAAACCAACGTGGAATTATGTCTTGACCAATGAGGCACCACTATGAGATCTCACCTAGAGATTCATGGAATTACATCCTAAACCACACCAAAATCATGTTTCATCAACCAACATAAAATTATCATGCATACCAATTCCATACCAGCTTCTATAACCAACCATCCATTCATGTCCCATACCAAAATCATACCAAACTCACCAATTTCAACCCACAAACCATTCAATACATGCAAAATCACTAAATTCATGCTTTAACATAGTAATCCAACCAAACATGTGAAAACCACCCAAGAACAGAGGGGAAAATAGCACTTGAGCACATTCTTGCCCAGTTCTCGCTCAGGGTAAAAGGCCTTGCTCAGGCGAGAAGGTTCTTTCGCTCAAGCAAGCTCCTTTCGCTCAGGCAAGCTCCTTTCGCCAAGGTGAGAGCTTGAAAAGTGGGAACAATGGCCTTTGCGTTCTCTCGCTTAGGCGAGACCTCCTTTCCTGAGTGAGATGGTCTCTCGCTCAAAACAAGAGCTCGTCGCCTGAGCGATAGCTCACGTAAGTTCCAGGGAGTAACTTCTAGTACTCTCGCTTGGGCGAGACTAGCTCGCCTGGGCAAAAATACCAGGGTTCTCCACTATTCACGCGTGCAAAACACAGAAACAGTACTAAATCACAGTTCGACCAATACCAAGCAACCATAACAACGAGCATACCTCATGAATATGATTTAAACCCAGAAAACATGCGAAAAATCATAAAAAAGCTGTAAACCCTAGCTTCCCTTACCTAGAAAATGCTAGCAGAATACCCCGACACCCAAGAAAGTGAGTACGACAGCTCCCATAGTAGATTCGCGAGTTGGAAACACTATTATAGATTGAACACGAGGTTACTACGGGAAACCGTAACAGTAATTATGAAAAACCAAACCAGAGAGGTAGAGCATGAGTTGACGAACAACTTACATGGGCAAAAATAAGGTTGAGCTAACTTGAATTTGAATGAGCTCCAAACCCTAGCAGAGCACTGTTTGAGGGACAAAGAGAGGAGTAAGGTGGATGTTTTTGGTAAAGAGAGCAGAATGAAAGCCAAAAGGTTGGAAGTGAGCCTTTGGGGGCACCTTTGGGAGCAGAATGAAAGCCAACAGAGGAGGTTAGGCCCTAAAACATTAGGGCTGAAATAAGTGGACCTTACAAAGTGGGTACCAACTTAAAACATTCCAGTCAAAATAGAGAACAAACGAGTAATTAAACCTATTTTTAAACTTCAAACTAACTTAATTTTATTAAGAATGAGACTTTAATCCTAAGTCAATCCTACACAACTGACTTGTAAGATAATATCTTTACCTACTTATATATTGTAAATTATTTTACTCGACGTGGAACTTCCAATGCACTCTCTCACGTTGAGGTATAAATCTTGAGCGTGAGACTGGACATTAATGGATGGTCTAATAACAGTCTAGTAATGAGTGGAACAATAGATCCAACAAACATCAAACTTCGTTAAGCTCTAATCTATCGTTCTCATACCGTGACTTTAAGTCTAACTCAGTCTCATAAATCATGTTTATAAGGTGAGGTTTATGCTTATTTGTATATTGTGAATTTGTCTTACCTTTAGTTAACGTGAAACTTAATATTTTTTTTTTCAAATTATATTCTTAATTTCATTAACATAAAGAAAAAAAAACAAGTTATATTAAAAGAAAGAAAAATATAACGACACATAAATATACATCAAAATTAGATATTTTAAAATATCTTCAAAATAAAAAACTAAATAATTGTTTTAATTTTAGTTAAAAAAGGTCTTAAGTGACTATTATAAAAAAACATGGAAAATATTTTATTCATATCAGGAAAATTTATCATATTACTTTATTTAAAAAAAAATTATATAGTACTTAAAAGTATAAAAGATAACATTTGGACTGCGAGTCGAAACCTAATTTTAATTTTTCATAATTCCTTTACCTTTTTCTTCGTGTCTTTAATAATGGCGAGTGACCATAGAAAAAAAAAGTTGCAGAGTCAACATAACCGATCAAACAGTGGAAGCGCATAATTAATAACCAGCAAATTAACGTAGCACGAGTGAGATAGATAAGAATAGAAAATATCTTAGAAAACAATAGAAAAATATAGACGAGTCAAAAATTTTAAGCAGTTGTTTATTTTGAAAATAAAACGAGAGTATTTTTTAAATTTAATTACAATTATAAAATACAATTGGTTTTATGTTATTTTTATTTTCAAAAAGGTATATATAAAATAGTATTGTTTTTAGCACTTCTCTGCAAACTTTTTAAATAAAAAAGAAGACGTAAATTACCATGTTACTTCTTGAATTATTTAGACATGTTTAGATAAGTTTATTTATTTTAGAACTTTATTATTAAGCGCATGAAGCTATGGATCAGTTTTTTCCAAAGTTTAATGAAATACTATTATTCAATGTTAAAAGTACGAGTATTCACCACATTTAGTGTTGTGTATTCATTTGAAAAATCACTCAAATAAATTAGAGACCTAATTAGTAAATATTAAACTTGTAGCTTTTTATCCTTAATTTAAACTCTTACAAATTTTTAAACAGGTTCCTCTATTTTAGCAGATATTAATTTTATCCAACTCTGAGAGAACTTTAACCCAAGGATTCAACTAAAATTAATATATAGGTCGAATGATCTAATTATATATATATTTTTTTACGTATAAAAAATATTACAAAAATGTAAATAATTTGCAAACTAATAGATTAGTTCAACCAAAAACGAAAAGAAAAATAAAACTTTTACAATTATATTATAGATAACTAAACAAACTCTAAGCCTGTATTTGTTTGAGTGTAAAATGAGATATACTAAAAATATCAAGATTCTACATTTATGCACAAAAAATATATATAAAAAACAGGTCCTACAAGTACGGAAAATTTCACCTTAACTAATTAGCATAAGAGGGGGAGGAAAAGTTGTTGTATTACCTTTTTTTCTTTCTTATTTCACAAATTAAACAATTTGTACACAAAAATAATAAATATATTTATAAAAAAAATGATATAATAAAAACATCAATATTTTGATTCTAGCTATTAATTAATATGACACAATCTTTTTACATATTGTTCTATTGAATCGAATTTGAATCTTAAGAATGCAATTGCTTTTAAATATTTAAAAAAAGAGTTTTGCTGTCAAGAAATCTTGCATGCAGTGTTGGATCATGATTGTTTTGTGTAAGACATTTATGGTATCTAGGTAAAAATAAAAAGGAATCTGGAAATTTAGTTTTTAGTTTATTTTGAGATTTGTTTTGTTTTGTGTTTTGATTGGATAGAAGAAAGAGGCATCTGAAAATGGGAAAGGAAAGAAATAAGAGGGTGTTACCTACCGGGGCATTAAAGGCGTAGAGAAAGGGACAGGGTTCAATGTTGAAACCCAAACGAGTTCACCTGCCTTCATTAAACCACTTTGAATTCACTTTAATGCACACTTCAACAGTGACCAACTTGAAACAACCATGCTTTCTTTCTTCCTCTCCTCACTCTCCTCTCCTCCACCAGGCAACCTTTCCTCTGTTAAATGTCCCCAACCCACCTTCCCTTCCCTTCATTTATGTCTCTCTCTCTCTCTTTCAATCACTTCCTGCATTTTATAAACTGTCAGAAATTACTTCAGAATCTACTCATCCACACTCCTTTGCACTCCTCATATCTACCAGTGTACCACATTTCAGAAAGAAGCACTTAATTCATCAAACTGTGTTGCATGCAACAAATATATTTATGAATGTCAATGTTCAAACTCAATGTGAGAGGATAGCGCATGCAAGAAATCTACAAGTGTGAAAGGAAGGGGAGCTTGATTTCTTGGTGTGTGTAGATTGATATCCATCGGTCTATAAACTGTTACTAAAATCTCGATTGTTAATTGATCACTAAAATTTTAGTCACCTTAAATTATTGGAGACCAATTTAGTAACCGAAATTTTAATCGCTAATTTGGTTGCTAATAAGAACTATTTTTAATTTGATAAAACTAGTTTGTAGTCACCTTAAACTATTTTTAATTTAATTAAAATAATAATCGGTGGCTAAGTCAACTTATAAATGCTGCATGCTTAATTATTTATATAACGATAAACTTTAATATATAATATATAAAAAAGTAGTATAAAAATTCATATTACATGATTCAACATAAAACCAAAATGTAAGTAGTTCTAAATACATATGCAAGTTTTAAAGTCATCATATAATTAAACATAACTAATGTTCATGTGGACTACCATCATTAGAATGGTCTAATATATCATCTCCATTGCTAGAACCATAAGAGTCTGACTCAAGATTCTTCAATTATGATGTGTTGTAAAATAAGTTTCATATCTTCTTCTTATTGGCGTATGCATTCATTCCGTTTCTCACGATCTTGCATCACTTGCGCCATCTTTTCTTGAAAAGTCTTGTCTTTAGCTTTTAGTTCACCATTTAATTTATGAATAATTTAATTCATTTCTTTTATTAGATGAACCATTAGAGATTGACTGGTACTAGAGTAAGCAAATGTAGAAGGAGTAAACCTTTTCTTTAATGCACCAAGTCCATACACATTCTCCTTATTTCTACCTCCAACAAGAACAAAGTATATATTTTATTATCATCAATAGAGGTAATAGGAGAGTTTTGTGAACAAGATCCTTCAAGTATTTGATGTTGTTGGTTTCTTCTCGGCGTTGCTTATATTTCTCCTAAAAATGAAGTCAAATGTTATTGTTCTGAACAAAACATGTAACAAATATTAAATTATGACTTAAAGTTTAAACTCATCGCAAGGTCATGAGTCTTACCATCGATTGATTCTCCAGTCTTTAATTTCTTTGTTCTCTCTACAACCTCCAAGCAATTGGTGGTTGTTCTAACTCCTTAGTCTACATATATTTAAACAAGATAAAATTGAATACTTAAGTCTAATATATCAAATTTGAATTACATATATAGAAAATATAAAGATATAATAAGATTGCCATATTCTCAAAGTGAGCTGCAATAGATATGGAACCACCATAATAGGTTTAAGTTCCTTTCTCAACAACCCAATTTGCCTAGGCAGTGATACTTTTGGTTTGTAATTCTGCAGAACTCCAATGTAGGTTCAAGGTTGCTCGAATATTTGGTGAAATTCAAGTACCCTTATGCCGATCGATCCTAATTTTATTCATTAGATTTTAAAACATATGTGAGTCTTTTGTATCAAAAATTGATATTATGATTCACTTTTGGTTCTGATTCCATTGATGCTTTTTTTGCATGAAAAACCAATTAGAAAATATAGTAGAATAATATAATGTTAAGGTAACCATAATGAAAATTACCTTAAATTCTCCAAACCATCTATCTCGAAGGTCAATATGAACTTTATTCTAAGTGGGACTAGATTCATCAAATTATTGCTTGATGATGCCTGAGATTATAGTAGAAGGACCATTTACCGGTATAAAATTGTGTTCAAACATATTGTCAAAATAATGACATAATGAAGAATAACAAATAAATTAAAGTTGTCTTCTCCCTTTTTCAATCATGAAGCCATGGCCTTTGATCAATGACATTGACAGACTCATACTCAAGTGTAAGTGACCCTTGTATTGGTGAATGTTAATTCATAGTGGACTTTGTGAAAAAGGTAGTAGAAGATGATTCTCCTTCAAAATGATCACCATGTTGCTCTTGAACTATAGGAAGTGAGGGTTCTTGAAGGATATGACATGTAGACTCAATGGTTGTTGGATGAATGGAAGAAATGAGACAATTAGTATTAGGTGAAACTCTCTCACCAACATGAACACCTCGACCACCACGATTAGGTGGTAGATGACCACCTCCTCTACCCCTTGATGTCATCTACAAGTGAAACTTATTGAATATATAATATTTAATAGAGTAAAGAAATTAGAACAATCAATTTTCAATAAATAAATAAGCTCATTATGATAAAAGGCTCAAACCTGACATGTTTTTTACAACCAAATGTGTTAGTTATCTTGCCTCTTATCACTATAATTATTAGAAATCACAATCATATTAATGTAAAGCAATACTAACACAATATTACAACCAATTTTAATTCATGAATTATCGAAGAGGTAGTACTACTTGAAGTTGTAGAAGCTCATAATCTTGGTATGCAGTCTCAAGCTCAATTTTGTCTTGTTGTATTATCAATAATTCTAGTACAAGGTTTTGTCTTAATTGCTCCTAACCAACCTTGGTATCCCTATGGATATGTAGTGTAATAAAATTGTTCTGCTTCTGCAAATATGAATGGATCATATGCTTTGTTATATCTTCATGATTGCTTTACTTGAACGATTCCATACTTATTATCTACTTTCATTCTTATATTATAAGTATTATCAAACCATTCACATTGAAGGACAACTAAATTTATGATTGGCAAGCCAGTAAACTCCAATTGAATAATACTAGACAATATTCCATAGAAATATGACTCTAATTTGCCATTGCTTCCTCTTACATTAATGCCATAGAGGAATTTATGCCTCTACTCCAAAGAACAACGTGAAATTTGTATCCATTAATAACATAGATAGGCTATGACTAAACTTTTCTCTTAGGACCCCATGCCAAATTAACCAATAATAAATCTTGAATATTATTTTTTGGATTGAGAACCTAAATAAAAGATTATACATTATACTATGTGAACCTGAAAATAAAACTTATACAAGGGGTAAATTAAAAACCTACATATTGTTTGAACCATGTAGTAAAATAGGATGAAATGTCCTTATAAATTTGAGCACCAAAAGCAGTAGGACTAATATCTCATAATTATTTAACATAAATATTGCAAAGAAGGAACCAATTACTCAAACCACACAAATTAACTTAACTAACATGCGTGTAAAAGGAGTGAACATCATCTTACTCAAAGTATGGTTGAACCTCTTCACAATTTTGAAGAACATACAACTGGGCAACATCAAAGTCTCTTTGGTTCATATAATAAGTCATGGATTTTCTAATTTCTCTTCCTAAGTAATCGAAAATCAAAGTAGGAGGAGTACAAGAAGAACCTTCACCTACTTCAAGGTTATGAGGAATGTTAGTCCTTCTTGTTTCAACATGATTAGGATAATAAAATAAGACAAATGTAGATGTTTCTTCCACCAAGTAGGCTTCACAAATAGAGCCTTCCACCCTATCTTTATTTTTCATTTTCTTTTTTAGAGAGTGTAAAGACATGTGAAAGAATATAAGTATGCATTGTTTAAAATATTGAAGAAATAAACAATAAATTATGTAAAAGTGATTAGTAATTTTGTACCTCTTAAATGGTCCACATCAAAGGAGGTGGCATGAAATGTTGAAGCAAGTGTGACACAAAATGGGATTTGGAGGCAAACTAAAAATATTTTAATTTGAGGGCAAGCTGAAAACAATGGAGGCAAGTGCTGATTCACCCCAAAAAACAATTCAGTCCCTAATCTCTTTTAGTGGAAAATTGGAGTCATGTTTAGCCACCACAAAACAAATTTAGTCTCTAATAAACTACTTTATTCAATGGCTAATTCGTTGTCTAAAATGAACAATTTATTCTACTTTTCATAGCCACCAATTTAGTGACCAAAATTTTGCTACTAGTATTGTCGGTGGCTATTTTAGTCACTATACGAACTAATACCATTAACAATTCATTCGACCAATGCTTCAGTCATTAATATGAGACTTATGTAAATCGACGACCATTTCAGTCACAATTTGTGAACGTGTTATTTTGGTGGCTAAAGTCGGCCTAAAATGATTTTTTTTCTCTTAATGATATATATGTTTGGACAAAATGATATTGGTTCATAAAGATTTGATGAAGATGTGAAGGATTGATGAAGGTTTGATGAAGATATGAAGAATAAATGAAGGTTGATTAAATTGATCAAGCTTGAAGTGGACATTAAATTGGACTACATGCAAAGTTCTTGAAGCTTGAAGATGAAGCTTAACTTGAAGACTATTTGACATATAATAGGTGTCTTGTGTCTAGTTGCAGTCTTTAAATATGTTAAAATGGTTTTCAATAGGTTAAATGAGTTGGTATAGTTTTGCAATTAACATATTTGATCGGCTGAAATGTTATTTAATTAGCTGATTTCACTTAGGTATAGTGAAATCAACAGATTGAACTGAAATTTCAAAATGTTCAATATGTAAGTTGACAGGCTATAAAGCTTTAATTTTTAGAGAGAATGAAGAGAGATTCGTTTTTAGCGCAAAATCAGTTTAATACTTCTAGAAAATCTCGTTCTCTCTAAACTTTTCAGTGCTGGAACTGTTAGTGATCATCTTTGAAGGTTTGGAGTTGTGATTGCTCTTGGTTTGCGCTTGGAAGAGAGGTCATTGGTTGGATAGGGAAAGCCACCATTGAGGTTTGATTTGTCTTAAGCTTTTGTGTTGTTCCTGACGGGATTCCAAGTCCTTTCACATAACCAAGTACTCAACCACTTAAGCTAGTACTTTTCCTCATCATACAAGCCAACATTAAATGTCATAAAGATTCCCACTACACACATTGATTAAATATTTATTTATTTAATTATTTAAATTTCTTGTGTCTTATAGTTATCAGTTTCTTATAATAAAAAAATATAAATGAAAGAAAATCTTTAATTAAGATGAGAGGGAAGAATGAGTGCGAGGGAATCATTTGTGCGGGGTAGTATAATACATAATAATAGCATTTGTAAGTGCCATAATTTGTATACAAAATGTGGCAATCATAAAACCGTCGTATTATAAAGCAAATTGTGACAGTTTTCCAAAATCGCCATATTAAAACTGCCATATTTTTCTCAATTTTTTGTAGTGAGGTTTGTTAAATGATGATTAATTCAAGAAATGTCAAATCAATTAGAACTCAAAATTAGTGGTTTCCAAGGAGTTGTAGTGCTGAGTGCCACTTTCCCAAACATGGGAGGCACCCTGTTTTCCTAGTGAGAGTCATCTCGGAAAAAATGGCATTCCCAATTTGTTAACCGTTGGATCAAGCTAAAATTTTGACAACTGGTCCTAGACATATTGTTCTTTACCTTAACGGCTTAGATCTTCGATTGGAGATATATAGTTAGAGAATTTTATCGTGTAGGATTCCTGTAGTTTAGGTTGTTGATAACTTTGACCTCTGTTACTTGTTTGGTGAATAACTTTTTCCACAATTACTCAATTGTGTTGATTCTTTTTTGTATTGCATTCTTGATTCAATTATATTTAATTTGAATGAAAGAGCTTTATTTTTGAAATTTTTTTGGAAGTTGGAGTTTTATTTTTTTAAATCATGAACAATTTACTTATGTTGTTAAGTTTTTGTGCAATATACTTTGAAGAATCTGATATGTAGTGTAAATTATGTATGTTGATGATATGAACTGATGAGAAGTGGGGGATTCCATGGAGGAAATCTTTTTGATGTATATTTCTTTAGTCTATGCATTGATGTATGGATTCAAGTAAGGTGGTATCTTGACACTCTAATAACCATTCACACTCAGATAGAATAGAATGGGTTATGTGGTGAGAGGTGCAAGAGGTCTTAGTTTGGGGCTTTTCCTTGGCCTAAGATGCGAAAGGGATTAACCTTGTGAGTGATAGGATGAAACCCATTGCAATGGCTCTACAAAGCAGCATAGGCCACCACAAGTGCACCTCTCTAGTGAATTTGATATCAATGCATGTATCTAGATATTGAGTATAGAAGTGTCCTATGATGTATGTTGTTGTGACTCTTGAAACTGAATAATGTTATGTTGTTATTAAAGTATTTGATATGAGATGTTTTCTTTTGCAATTGGCTTACCCTTTCGTGTTTGTTGTTTCTGTTATGTGTTGTGTGCTTCTTTTGGCATATGATCACCTTAATGGTTTGAGCATATGAAAATGCAAGTGTAAAGACACATCTTCTTGATGAGGAGTGAACTGTGTGAGACATGGGAAGACATTAGATCATGTTAGGTACAATTTTAGGATAGATTCAAAACTAAGGGAGCTTGGGTGTTATATTTGTTATATTATTATAGTTCTATCTTTATGGTTGTGTTTGTTTATAGTCATGACACTATTTTTTCCTTTGTGAGGATGGATTTACAATTTGTGCATACGTTTGTTTCCAAGGTTTTCAATGTATTTGAGCAGGATTCCAAAATTATATGGGAGATATGATGAAAGCAATCACACATATAGGCTATGATATAAGATGATTTACTATTTGTGTTATTGACAAAGACAAAAGTAACATGGTCTTTATGCTTTTCAGTTATTTAATTTAATTCTTATATATATATATATATATATATATATATATATATATATATAATTTTTTTACTTTTTTATTATATAAATATTATTAAAAATAAAAATATTTATAAAAATATTTTTTATAATTTATAAAAATATTTTCTTTACTTATATATTCATAATTAGTTGTAATTTTATTTTAACATAGTTTTTATTTTTTGTATTTAATTTTATATCATATTTATTTTTAAGGATAAAATAATAATTATTTAATTTTATTTATTAAAATATTTTTTTAATCTATCATACCTATCACATCATATACAAACTTTCATAAATTTTTCTTCCAAATTTCTTCATCTATCCCTTTAAATCCCTTAATCCAAACAACACCAAAATCTTCTCTTCATCTTCTCAAATCCATCTCGTCACTCTCCTCCAAATTCTCCTCCTAATCAAAACACTACCTAAAAGACGATAATAAATACAATAAATCTTGTATTATCTACTTTTGAATATTATTATAAAATATATTATTTTAATAATATTATGTTTAATTAAAAATGAAATGTTACATATAAAATTCCCTTATTTTATTTAGAAAATTATCTTTCATAATAATAATCTTTGATAAAATTCCCTTGTTAGGATGTTACCTACAAAAGATTATCCATTGTTCAAATAAACAAAACACATCAACAAATAATAATAGCAACAAAATAATAATAATAATAATAATAATAATAATAATAATAATAATAATAAAAAAAAAAAAAAAAAAAAATAATTTTTTTGACTACATATATATTTATGAACCATTATTAAACCTCCACAATTGAAATTAAATAAAAAATTATATTCAATTTTTCAAATGTACTCATAAGTATCCATTCAACTAATTAAGCTGTTGAATATTAGATTATTTAATTCCATTTATTATTTAAAATAAATTATTTTGACTAGGTATAATAATAATAATAATAAAATAATAACAGTTATATTATTATTATTATTATACATCTTGTTGTAAAGGAAATTTGGATTATATAGGAATACCACTTGCTCAGGAATAAAAAATATTAATACAAAAAAGAAGTATAACTTCTAATATATTAAAATTTGAAAAAAATCATCATGATTTATCCTTGATAAAATAGTTTAAAGTCACGTCGCTTGTTAAAATGTTTTTAAATTACATTCATTATACGTGTCGACTTTAATAGCAGTTTCTGAGAAGTCATAAGTATTACTTTCTATAATTAAACCTATAAAATTAGATTAACTATAAAGTCAATTCTGTTATTATTATTTCTTTATTTTTTGTTACGTACTTGTCAGTAAGACAATGCATTAATTCTTGGATGGCGCACGTATAATAAGGAAATAATGGTAGCAGAGCCTCCTACCTGCAAAGCAGAGTCTTGTAATAAAATTTGGAAAGTGGAGGTAGGTTCCTATCGTTTTATTGATATTAATACGTTCATTAGAACAAAATCAATATCAATATATTAATTGTAAGACACAGTTAGGTCACCATTCTATTAACTGCGGACATAACCCTATCCTCTGCACTCTCAAAATACACAGTTTCCAATATTCCTATCATAAGATTTTTTAAAATATCATTGCTAATAGCTTTTACTGTAGCTTGCCACATATCTTGAAAATTATGAGAAAACTTGCATGAACATGTATTATAAAAATACCAAAAATAAGATAAAAAAATTAAAAATAAGAATAAGAATAAGCTCAACCTTTTACAGTCTAAAACAGTATACACGATGCAAGTGTCTGTAATTAATCCTTGATATTAATAATTATTGTAGTGATAGGTGTGCAGGTACACCATCATTGATTGATCTTTATACCATACCATTGCACTTCCTTTGGTCTGTAACAAAAATGTAATTAAAACAACCTAACTACATTCACTAGCTAGTGTCGTATTTACAAATACGTGGAGAGCATTGGTTAATTTTGTTTGTGCACTGTGCACTACTCAACGTGTGGTCTCTGATGGATGAACAGAATGTAAATAGTGAAGGACAGGTTTTATAGTATGGAAGAGTACGTGGAGTGGGTCCAGAGTGAAGAACAACAGAATGAATGAGTATAGCTTTGTTGTTTGATTATGAAAAAAAAAAAAAACATTTCGATCGATAGATTTTACTCCCTATTTAGTGCAGGATCATGAGACAGAAGAAGAAAACCCATTTGGGTCCCACCTTTTCTTTGCAGATTTACCAACCTTGGAAGATGATGGGGCCTGTACTGAAGAGTCTGGATTAAAAACACGACACAGGTGTTTAATATATACCAAAATTTAGGTTGTTCGTTTGGTATGTAGTTACCTATCTACTTAAATATTTTATTCAAAATTCCACTGTCACCACCTTCTCTAATGTTTAATTCAGTTTCATTTTCATTATTTTTCATATGTTTCACTTTTATACTTTGATTATTATTTTTTTAGATATATGAATTTAGGTTTCTACTTTTATGGCTTTTTAAATTTTAATCTTTTGCTTATCATCAACTACTCGTGAGATATGATAATAATCATGATATTGTCGGCCAGTAACTTTGTATATTAATGAAGATTTTAGTTTCGAAAGAAACTTTTGATTTATTTTTTAGTTTTAGTCCTTATATCTTTCAAACTTTGACATTTAGATTTCTTTAAATCAACTGATTTACTTATTCATTTACTTATTATTAAAATTGATAAACTGTTAATTTATTAGAGTATTTTCTTTTAGTCATCACAAATATAATGTTAAATATATATATATATATATATATATATATATATATATATATAGTTTTTACATATATTTCAATCACTTTAATCTCTACGTACGACGAAGAGTATTATACGTTTAACTTTTACAAGGAATGTTTTAAAACATAGCAATTATTAGAAGATTTTTTTTTATAATAATACGGAACAAATGAGCGATTAAATATTAGCTTTTCTTGTCTAGTTTTAGTATTTTTTCGGGTTTAATATGTTTTTATTACATAGAATTTCTATATTTTAACCTCCAAAATTTTAAACATGATTCCTTTTTAGAAATATATCATTTGTGTGGTTTCTATAGGATAACAATATATCATTACCAATATATAAGTATAGTTAAATAAAGTATCCACATATGGTTCAAACAAATATTTTTATCACTCTTTTATCAACAAGACCTGCATCTGTATTACTTAAATATTCTTTTATATATATATATATATGCGTATGTATGTATGTATCAACATTTTGCTATTGTTACAAGGCAATATAAAGAAATCTTTTACTTATTTGTTTGAGTCCCTTTGTTGTTAAGTTATTTTTATTAATTACTGAATATTTTCGTCGCTCTTTTATTTATTTTTTTAACTTTAATCTATTTTAAAAGTAAAAGAAATTAAAATATAACTTTTATTTTGTTGTTTTAGTAAATAATGATGAAATATGCAAGTATCCACTTCAGAGAAAACTACAAACAGTTGTAAATGTGGATAGGATCAACGAAGTTCACAAGACCAAAAGGATCCACGTAAAATAGGTCAATAGGACCTTATGGACTGTGACCAACTCTCTAAGGGGCAATTGGTTCCTGCACGGTATCATTTTTCTTTCTGTACCATAATACTTTCGAAATTTATTTTCTGGAATATAATAAATAATTTCGATCTTTTTTTTCTGAAAATCAATTATCTCCTCTTTTTATGAAAAACATTTGCTGGAAGCTTTTTATAGGTTGGGAGGAGAAATTTGATGTGGCGCAAGAAACAATTGTCTCTATAAGGGGCCTCAGAAGGTAAGATTTGGAGAATTTCTTCTTACACCTCGTATTTTCTAAAATTCTAACTATACCCTTGCTGAAATTAATAGAGAGGGAAAGTGTGTGGAATGGTTTAGGTTTGTTGTTTTGCTTGCATCGGGTGTTTCATCTTAGGATAGTGGTGCTCGTTGGTGGTGAGTGAGTGTGGGTGGTGGTTGGTATTATGAATCTGATTGGTGGATTCATGATTCCAATTGAAAACAAAAAAAACATATGCTTATTTAAATGGTTGAAACAAGTCATATATATATATATATATATATATATATATATATATATATATATATATATATATATATATATCTATTTATATATATATTTAAAAATAATATTTAATTTATTATA